>ERZ1026878.35-NODE-35-length-106210-cov-9.099675_pt1 | contig 106210 bp, 80 predicted proteins | sample MGYA00380169_ERZ1026878 | MGnify/ENA primary metagenome ERZ1026878 (study PRJEB33269, sample SAMEA4719805) | human gut metagenome | biome: human-associated habitat; feature: organic feature; material: feces | place: Cameroon | collected 2013-10 ...
TTCCGGCACTGCTGCTGGGGGCGGGCATCATGTTCCCGGTGACCAACTTTATTGCCGCGCTGATCACCGGCCTGGTGATTGGTCTGGCGATTGGCTACGTCATCATCCTGGCGCGTAAGTTCACCATCAACCAGAGCAACTCCACTTACGGCGCAGACGTCATGATGGGCGCAGGTAACGCCTCCGGCCGCTTCCTGGGGCCGTTGATTATCCTCAGCGCCATGACCGCCTCCATCCCGATTGGCGTGGGCTCCCTGCTGGGCGCGCTGCTGTTCTACATCTGGCAGAAGCCCATTACCGGTGGCGCCATTCTGGGTGCAATGATTTTAGGCTGGCTGTTCCCGGTCGCCCTTTAATACCTGCGGGCGCGCTGGCGCCCGCCTTATCAGGAGAACCCCATGTTTGATTTACTCCTGCGCCGCGCGCGCCTTGCCGACGATACCCTGACCGATATCGCCATTCAGGACGGTTCGATCGCGGCGCTGGGCGAGATTGATGCTCCCGCACATAAGACGGTTGAGCTGAACGGTGACGTGTTCGTCAGCGCAGGCTGGATCGACTCGCACGTTCACTGCTACCCGAACTCCCCGATTTACCACGACGAACCGGACAGCGTCGGGATTGCCACCGGCGTCACCAGCGTGGTGGATGCGGGCAGTACCGGGGCAGACGACGTGGACGATTTCTATGAAATTACCCGCAAAGCCACCACCGAGGTGTTCGCGCTGCTGAACATCTCCCGCGTAGGGCTGATTGCCCAGAACGAGCTGGCCAATATGGCCAATGTTGACGCCGACGCGGTGAAGCAGGCGGTAAAACGCCACCCTGATTTTATCGTCGGCCTGAAGGCGCGCATGAGCAGCAGCGTGGTCGGTGACAACGGCATTGCGCCGCTTGCGCGTGCGAAAGCCATCCAGAAAGAGAACGGCGACCTGCCGTTGATGGTGCACATCGGCAATAACCCGCCAAACCTCGACGAAATCGCCGAATTGCTGAGCTCGGGCGACATCATCACCCACTGCTATAACGGCAAACCCAACCGCATTCTGACGCCTTCCGGCGAGTTGCGTGCGTCCATTACGTCTGCGCTGAAGCGCGGCGTACGGCTGGACGTTGGCCACGGTACGGCGAGCTTCAGCTTTGAGGTGGCAAAACGTGCCATCGCGCTGGGCATTCTGCCCCACACCATCAGCTCGGATATTTACTGCCGCAACCGCATCAATGGCCCGGTCGGGTCGCTGGCGAGCGTGATGTCTAAATTCCTCGCCATCGGCATGTCATTGCCGCAGGTGATTGACTGCGTGACCGCGAACGCGGCTGATGGCCTGCGACTGGCGCGCAAAGGGCGCATTCAGCCCGGCCTTGACGCCGACCTGACGCTGTTCACCGTTAAACGTCAGCCGACGGTGCTGACGGATGCCGAAAACGACAGCCTGCAGGCTGAACACATTCTGGTGCCGCTTGCCGCGATCCGCGCGGGCAAGGGCTACATGACCGAACAAGGGAGCACGGAACATGCCTTCGATTTATGAGAAATACAACTTAAAGCAGGTCATTAACACCTCCGGCCGCATGACGGCGCTGGGCGTCTCCACGCCGCGCCCGGAAGTGGTTCAGGCGGCGATGGACGGCATGAATCACTATTTTGAGATGAAGGATCTGGTTAACAAAACCGGGGAATACATCGCGAAGCTGCTGGACGTTGAAGGGGCGACGGTGGTCTCCTGCGCCTCGGCGGGCATTGCCCAGTCGGTGGCGGCGGTGCTGGTGAAAGACAGCGACTGGCTGCTGGAAAACCTGCACGTGACGCCCGTTGAGAACAACGAGATCGTCCTGCCGAAAGGGCACAACGTTAACTTCGGCGCGCCGGTGGGCACCATGGTGGCGCTGGGGGGCGGCAGGGTGGTGGAAGCGGGCTATGCCAACGAATGTTCCGCCGATCAGCTGGCGGCGGCAATCACCCCACGCACCGCGGCGATCCTGTACATCAAATCGCACCACTGCGTGCAGAAAAGCATGCTCAGCGTTGAGCAGGCGGCGGTAGTGGCGCGTAAGCACGATCTTCCGCTGATCGTCGACGCGGCAGCGGAAGAAGATCTGCATACCTACTACCGATCCGGAGCCGATCTGGTGATCTACAGCGGCGCGAAGGCGATTGAAGGGCCTACCAGCGGGCTGGTGATCGGCAAGACCCGCTACGTCGAGTGGGTGAAGCGCCAGACGGCGGGCATTGGCCGCGCGATGAAGGTCGGCAAAGAGGGGATCCTCGGCCTGACCTGCGCCATCGAACACTACCTGACGGCGACCAAAGAGAGCGGTGCGGAAATGGTGGCGAAGATGACGCCGTTTATCGACGCACTCAATACCCTGAACGGCGTCACGGCGCGCGTGGTCTGGGACAGCGCGGGTCGCGATATCGCGCGCACCGAGATTAAGTTCGACGAAGCCATTACCGGCATCGGCACCGGCGAGCTGGTGAATGCCCTGAAGCAGGGCGAATACGCCATTTACTTCCGTGGCTACAAGGCCAACGAAGGGATCATCGAAGCGGACGTGCGCAGCGTGAATGCTGACCAGTTGAACATTGTGTACCGTCGCATTAATGAAGTGTTAGGACAGGAGAATAAGGCATGAAACTGACCCCCAATTTTTACCGTGACCGCGTCTGTCTGAACGTGCTGGCAGGTTCGAAGGCTAACGCCAGCGCCATTTACGAGGCGGCGGAAGGTCATGTGCTGGTGGGCGTGCTCTCCAAAAATTATCCGGACGTAGCCAGCGCGGTCGCTGATATGCGTGAGTACGCGGCGCTGATTGACAACGCGCTCTCGGTAGGACTTGGCGCAGGCGACCCGAACCAGTCGGCGATGGTGAGCGAAATCGCCCGCCAGGTGCAGCCGCAGCACGTCAATCAGGTCTTTACCGGCGTCGCCACCAGCCGCGCACTGCTGGGGCAGAACGACTCCGTGGTCAACGGTCTGGTCTCACCGACCGGCACCGTTGGCATGGTGAAAATCTCCACCGGCCCGCTGAGCAGCGCAGCTATGGACGGCATTGTGCCGGTGGAAACCGCGATTGCCCTGCTGAAAGATTTCGGCGGCAGCTCAATCAAATACTTCCCGATGGGCGGGCTCAAGTGCCGTGACGAATATCAGGCTGTAGCAGTAGCCTGCGCCCGTCACGATTTCTGGCTGGAGCCGACCGGGGGAATCGATCTGGAGAATTTTGAGGAGATCCTGCAGATCGCCCTGGACGCAGGCGTGAGCAAAATCATCCCGCATATCTACAGCTCGATTATCGACAAAGCCAGCGGCGATACGCGTCCGGAAGATGTGCGTACGTTGCTTGAAATGACGAAGAAACTCGTTAAGTAATACCTTCAACAGGAGCCACCATGCACACCCGTAACCTGCTTGTCGCTTCACTCTCTTTACTTGCCAGCGCCGCTGTCGCCCAGACGCAGTACGCCTGGGTGGGTACCTATAACCCTAACGGGGAAGGGCTGTACCGCTTTACCATCGACCCGCAAACCGGCGCGCTCGGCAATAAAACGCTGGTGAGCAAACTGCCGAACGCCGCGCAGCTGACCGTCTCGCCCGACGGCAAAACGCTCTATCTGGCAAGCGAAGTGGAGCAGGGCGTGGTGCAGGCGCTGCGCATCGGCGATAAGGGTGAGCTGAGCGAGCTCAATCAGGTGGCGTCCGGCGGGGCCGGGCCGGTTTATCTTTCGCTGACGCCAAATGGCCAGCATCTGCTGGTGGCCAACTACGTCAGCGGGTCGATTGCCGTTCTGCCGGTTAAGGCAGACGGCAGCCTGGGGGAGGCCACGGACATCCATCAGGATCAGGGCGAACCGGGCGCGGCAAAACCGGAAGCGGCCGCTGAAGGCAGTTTTGCCATCAGCGATCACAACGGACCTCATGCGCACATGATCGCCGCCGATCCCAGCGGGAAATACGTGTTTTCCACCGATCTGGGGTTAGATCGCATCTACCAGTACCGCCTGGACGAGCGAACCGGCACGCTGACGCCAAACGATCCGCCGTTTATTCGCGCCTCCTCAAAAGGGGCCGGACCGCGCCATTTCGTCTTCACGCCGAAGGGGGACGCCCTGTGGCTGATTAATGAAGAGGCGTCGACGCTCACCCACTATGCCGTGCAGGCCAACGGCACGCTGAAAGAGGGCAAAACGGTGTCTGCTCTGCCGGAAGGGTACAAAGGCACCAGTTTTGCGGCGGGGCTGGCGTTAAGCGCCGATGGTAAACAGCTGTATGTGGCTAACCGTTTGCATAACAGCATCGGGCACTTTACCGTAACAGCGGAGGGCACGCTGACGCATCAGGATGATGTCTGGACGCGAGGCGATTACCCGCGCACCCTGACGCTCGATAAACAGGGCCGCTGGCTGTACGTTATGAACCAGCGCAGCGACAACATTACCCGTTTCCGCGTCGGTCAGGACGGCAGGCTAAGCGTTGAGCCAGACTATACCCCGGTCGGCAGCCCATCCCAGATGGTCATTTCACCTTAAGCCGTAAGAGGACAACGACGTGCGATTCCCGAACCAACGTTTAGCGCAACTTTTCGATCTGTTGCAAAACGAGACGCTGCCACAGGACGAGCTGGCGCAGCGGCTGTCGGTCTCCACGCGAACCGTCCGTGCGGATATCACCGCCCTCAACGCGCTGCTGGCAGGCCACGGCGCGCAGTTCATTCTGAGCCGGGGCAACGGCTACCAGCTCAAAATTGAGGATGCCGAGCGCTATCAGCAGCTGCAGGCCTCCCACCCGCGTGCGCTGCGCATTCCGCGGACCGGGCCGGAGCGCGTGCACTATCTGGTGGTGCGTTTTCTGACCTCGGCCTTTTCCCTCAAGCTTGAGGATCTGGCGGACGAGTGGTTCGTCAGCCGCGCCACGCTGCAGAGCGACATGGCCGAGGTGCGCGAGTGGTTCCACCGCTATAACCTGACGCTGGAAACCCGTCCTCGCCACGGGATGAAGCTGTTTGGCAGCGAGATGGCGATCCGCGCGTGCCTGACCGATCTGCTCTGGGAGCTGGCCCAGCAGGACAGCCTGAATCCACTGGTGACGGAGGTTGCGCTGAATGCGGGCGTGGCGGAGCAGATGGTACCGGTGCTGCACGACGCACTGACGCATCATCACATCCGCCTGACCGACGAAGGCGAGCTGTTCCTGCGCCTGTACTGCGCGGTGTCGGTGCGCCGCATCAGCGAAGGTTACCCGCTGCCGGAATTCCATGCTGAAGACGTGGAAGAGAACGTGCGAGAGGCGGCGAAAGATATCGCCGTGACCCTCCAGCAGCTGGCGGGCAAAGCGCTTTCACCTTCGGAGGAGAGCTGGCTGTGCGTCCACATCGCCGCGCGGCAGATCCAGGAGATTGCGCCCAGCGCCATTAATGCCGACGACGACGAAGCGCTGGTTAACTATATCCTGCGCTACATTAACACCCACTATAACTACAACCTGCTCAGCGACGAACAGCTGCATGCGGATCTGCTGACGCACATCAAAACCATGATCACCCGCGTGCGGTATCAAATCATGATCCCGAATCCGCTGCTTGATAACATCAAGCAGCACTACCCGATGGCGTGGGATATGACCCTGGCGGCGGTGTCGAGCTGGGGCAAATATACGCCGTATGTGATCAGCGAAAACGAGATTGGCTTCCTGGTGCTGCACATCGGCGTCGGGCTGGAGCGCCACTACAACATCGGCTACCAGCGCCAGCCGCGCGTGCTGCTGGTGTGTGACGCCGGTAATGCCATGGTGCGCATGATTGAGGCGGTGCTGCAGCGCAAATACCCGCAAATTGAGATGACGCGCACCCTCACCCTGCGCGAGTACGAACTGACCGAATCCATCAGCGAAGATTTTGTTATTTCCACCGTCCGCGTCAGCGAAAAGTCGAAACCGGTGGTGATGATTGCCCCGTTCCCGACGGATTACCAGCTGGAGCAGATCGGCAAGCTGGTGCTGGTGGACCGCACCCGCCCGTGGATGCTGGATAAATACTTTGACGCAGCCCATTTCCGCATTATTAACACGCCTGTTGACCAGCAGACCCTGTTCCGGGAGCTGTGCGAACAGCTTGAAGAAGAGGGCTTTGTGGGGGAAGCCTTTCTGGAGTCGGTCGTTGAGCGTGAGGCCATCGTCAGCACCATGCTCGGGGATGGCATCGCGCTGCCGCACTCCCTCGGCCTGCTGGCGCAGAAAACGGTGGTCTATACCGTCCTCGCCCCGCAGGGCATCCCGTGGGGAGACGAAACCGCGCACGTCATCTTCCTGCTCGCCATCAGCAAAAGCGAGTACGAAGAGGCGATGGCGATTTACGATATCTTCGTCACCTTCCTGCGCGAACGGGCGATGTCGCGGCTCTGTGGCTGCAGGGATTTTGCCGGGTTTAAGGCGGTGGCGATGGAGAGTTTGAGTCGGTTTTGAGAGGCGTTATCCAGAATTCGATGTAATGCGAATGTAATGCTAAAATGCATTACATATTCCGTTCTACTGGAGGCATAATGGCCACGCTTAACGTCCGTCTGGATGACAAACTCAAAAACGAGGCTTACGCCGTGCTGGAAAAACTCAACATCACCCCAACGGAAGCCGTGCGGTTACTGTTTCAATACGTTGCTGAAACGGGGCGCATGCCCGTGAAAACGGTCACGATTAGCGACAGTGAAGATGCGCTGATACAGACGGTCCGGGAGCGACTGGCTAATCCGCAAAAGGGCGTTAAGGTTAGTCTGGATGACTTATGAACTGGTATTTGACCCGAGGGCGTTAAAGGAGTGGCATAAGCTGGGTGATACGGTGAAAGCGCAGTTTAAGAAAAAACTTGCCGAGGTGCTGGCGAAACCCAGGAACGAATCAGCTCGTTTACACGGCCTGCCTGATTGTTACAAAATAAAACTTAAAGCGTCCGGCTATCGCCTGGTCTATCAGGTTCAGGACGAAGTAGTGAAAGTCGTTGTTATTGCCATTGGGAAAAGAGAACATTCGGCCGTTTATCATGACGCAAACAAACGGCTTTAGCGTTTACCGCAGATAATGCACGACCTGGTTACTGCTGCCTCGCCAGATAAGCGACGGGTCTTTTAAATCCTGCATAAACTTGCCGTCGACCAGCACGTTAATCAGGTCCACGACCTCCCTCTGAGCCGCATTCAGTTCATCCAGCTTATAGCCCGTCCAGACCCAGATGTCTTTTCCCGCACATTCGCGGCGAATGCGTTTCACCAGCTTCAGAATATCCGGCACGTTTTGCGGATGCAGCGGATCGCCGCCGGAGAGCGAAATCCCCTGGCGTTTGATGCGCGTGTCGTTCAGGTCGTTGATGATCCTGTCTGCCATCTCAGCGGTAAACGGCATGCCGGAATTGAGGCGCCAGGTGCTTTTGTTGTAGCAGCCGGGGCACTCGTGCACGCAGCCGGAAACGAACAGGGTGCAGCGGGTGCCGGGGCCGTTAACGATGTCGACGGGGTAGTACTGGTGATAGTTCATTGCGAATAACCACGCCGGGTGGCGCTGCGCTTACCCGGCCTACAAAAGAGCGTGGTCCGTAGGCCCGGTAAGCGCAGCGCCACCGGGCATTAACGTGGCAGCGGATTAACCGATCTGCCCATTCCCCAGATGCTTCACGCGGCGCTTCACCTCTTCCTGCTTACCGGCGTTAAACGGACGCGCGTCCGGGCTGCCGAGATAACCACACACGCGGCGGGTCACGGAGACGCGAGCCGCATCGTGATTGCCACATTTCGGGCAGGTAAAGCCTTTGCTCGTACATTCAAACTCACCGGTAAAACCGCACTCGTAGCACTCGTCTATCGGCGTGTTGGTCCCGTAATACGGCACGTGCTGGTAGCTGTAATCCCACACGTCTTCCAGCGCCTTCAGGTTGTGCTGAATGTTCGGATACTCGCCGTAGCAAATGAAGCCGCCGCTGGCGATAGGCGGATACGCCGCTTCGAAGTCGATCTTGTCGTACGGGTTCACCTTTTTCTCCACGTCGAGGTGGAAGCTGTTGGTGTAGTACCCTTTGTCGGTCACGCCTTCGACAATGCCAAACTCGGCGGTGTCCAGACGGCAGAAGCGGTCGCACAGGTTTTCGCTCGGCGTGCTGTAGAGGCTGAAGCCGTAGCCGGTCTCCTCTTTCCACTGGTCCACCGCGTCGCGCAGACGCTGGACGATAGCGATGCCTTTCTCACGCAGCGCGGCGCTGTCGTACATATGCGTATCGCCAAACAGCGCGTTGATGGTCTCGTGGATACCGATATAGCCCAGCGAAATTGACGCGCGACCGTTTTTGAAGATCTCAGACACGTCATCGTCCGCTTTCAGACGCACGCCGCAGGCCCCTTCCATATAGAGAATAGGGGCGACACGGGCTTTGACCCCTTCGAGACGCGCAATGCGGGTCATCAGCGCTTTACGCGCCAGCTGCAGACGCTCGTCCAGCAGCGTCCAGAAGGCGTCTTCGTTACCTTTCGCTTCCAGCGCGATGCGCGGCAGGTTCAGACTGATAACGCCCAGGTTGTTGCGCCCGTCGTGGATCTGCTCACCGTTTTCGTCTTCGTAGACGCCGAGGAAGCTGCGGCAGCCCATCGGCGTTTTAAATGAACCGGTGACCTTCACTACCTGGTCGTAGTTCAGAATGTCCGGGTACATACGCTTGCTCGCGCACTCCAGCGCCAGCTGTTTGATGTCGTAGTTCGGATCGCCAGATTTGTGGTTCAGGCCGTCGCGGATGGCGAACACCAGTTTCGGGAACACGGCGGTTTTGCGGTTTTTACCGAGCCCGGAGATACGGTTGCGCAGAATGGACTGCTGGATAAGACGCGATTCCCAACTGGTGCCCAGACCAAAACCGAAGGTCACAAACGGTGTCTGGCCGTTGGCGGTATGCAGGGTATTCACTTCATACTCGAGAGACTGGAACGCGTCATAGCACTCTTTCTCGGTACGGGAGTGCGCGTAGCCGTCGGCGTCCGGGATTTGCCACTCTTCGGCCGTTTTACGGTGTTTATTGAAGCTTGCCGTCACGAACGGGGCCAGCACCTCGTCGATACGGTTAATGGTGGTCCCACCGTAAATATGGCTCGCGACCTGCGCGATGATCTGGGCGGTAACAGCCGTCGCCGTGGAGATCGACTTCGGCGGCTCAATCTCGGCATTACCCATTTTAAAGCCGTGGGTCAGCATGCCTTTCAGGTCGATCAGCATGCAGTTGAACATCGGGAAGAAGGGCGAGTAGTCGAGATCGTGGTAGTGGATCTCGCCGCGCTCGTGCGCCGACACCACGTCGCGTGGCAGCAGATGCTGACGGGCATAGTGTTTCGCCACGATACCGGCCAGCAGATCGCGCTGGGTAGGGATAACCTTGCTGTCTTTGTTGGCGTTTTCATTGAGCAGGGCGGAGTTGGTCTGCTCCACCAGGCCACGGATCTCCTGGTTCAGGCGGCCGCGCTTCTCACGCTGTACGTCACGATCGTGGCGGTACTCAATGTAAGCACGCGCCAGCTGTTTGTAGGGCCCCGCCATCAGCTGGTTCTCAACCGCGGTCTGGATCTCGTTAATATCGACCTGGCTGCGTTCATTCATCTGGCGGCTAACGACGTCTGCGACGGTGGCGCAGTAATCTGCGTCATCGACTCCCGCTGCTTTAGCTGCACGCAGAATGGCTTCCTGAATGCGCTCTGATTTAAACGGCACTTTACAGCCATCACGTTTCATCACATGCGGTGTCATGATCACTCCATTTTTTAAAAACAGGTTATCCACAGAGGCGGAGAAGTATTCACCGGACAGATCCTGAGACCGGCCAGTCACTTCCCTCGTTTCTGACCCTTGTTATCCACAATTCCGGAGAGCGGAGTCGCCGTCTTGTTGTTGGAATAGTAGACGATTAATACAAGATGTTGGGTCGGCGTGCATTTTAAGTGCTACATATAGTGATTTGCATCAAACATGTTTGCGATTTATTTGATTCAGAACAAAGTAAAAAGACGAGAGTACAAACGGCGGGCGCTGTAGCGATTGTAAATGCGGAAAGGAAAAATCTGATTAATTATTCAACAAAAACAGTAAAGTACACCGGGCGCAACGGATGCGCCCGGTGAAGGTATTACGCCTGTAGCCACCAGACGGCCTCAAACGGACGCAGCGTCGTTTTCTGCGGCGACGGGTAGTTGCTTATCACCGTTTGCCACGCGCCGCTCAGGAGGTCAGTCGTCCATTCATGAGGTTTATCGCTCAGGTTCGCCACTACCATTAGCGTCTGCCCCTGCCACTGGCGGCGATAGCACCACAGGGATGGGTGCTCCGGCAGCAGATCCTCATAATCCCCCCACGTCAGCACCGGCAGGGTTTTACGCAGGCTGATGAGAGACTGGTAGGTGTAAAACACCGAGTCCTGGTCATCCAGCGCCGCGCGGACGTTGACGGTTTCGTAGTTATCGCAGACGCCAATCCACGGCTCGCCCTCGCTGAACCCCGCGTTGTGCGAGGCATCCCACTGCATCGGCGTGCGGCCGTTGTCTCGGGACTTACTTGCCAGGATCGCCAGTAATTCGTCCGGATCGCGACCTTTGGCCCGCAGTTCGGCGAACATATTCAGACTTTCCACGTCGCGATAATCGGTGATGCGGCTGAAATGCGGGTTGGTCATACCGAGCTCTTCGCCCTGGTAGATATACGGGGTGCCCTGCATGCCGTGCAGCACCATGCCGAGCATCTTCGCGGCGTGAACGCGGTATTCTCCTTCGTCACCGAAGCGCGACACAATGCGCGGCTGGTCGTGGTTACACCAGAACAGCGCATTCCAGGCTTTGTTGTGCATGCCCTGCTGCCAGTGACGGAAGAGGGTTTTCAGCGCGACGAAGTCCGGCTTCGCCTTCGTCCATTTTTCGCCGCCGGGATAATCGACCTTCAGGTGGTGGAAGTTAAAGGTCATCGACAGCTCGCGGCCGTCGAGCGAGGCGTATTGCTGGCAGTTCTCCAGCGAGGTCGAGGACATCTCGCCCACCGTCATCAAATTACGTGGGGTGAAGACGTCGCGGCTCATCTCCTGCAGATACTCGTGGATGCGCGGCCCGTCTGTATAGAAACGGCGGCCGTCGCCGGTTTCGTCATTCGGGAAATCCTGATCTTTCGAAATCAGGTTAATGACGTCGAGACGCAGGCCATCCACGCCCCTGTCGGCCCAGAACTCGCACACTTTTTTCAGCTCGGCGCGCACGTCCGGGTTCTCCCAGTTGAGATCTGCCTGCTCCGGGGCGAACAGGTGCAGGTAATACTGCTCGCTCTCGGCGTGCCAGCGCCAGGCGTTGCCGCCGAACTTGGAGCGCCAGTTGTTAGGAAGCTGCTCCGGCGTGCCGTCGCGCCAGATGTAAAACTGGCGGTACGGACTGGCTTTGTTCAGCGATTCCCGGAACCAGGCGTGCTGCGTGGAGGTGTGGTTAAACACCATATCCAGCACGATGCGAATGCCGCGCGCGTGCGCACCGGCCACCAGCGCGTCAAAATCATCCAGCGTGCCGTAGGCCGGGTCGATGGCGGTGTAGTTCGCCACGTCGTAGCCGTTATCCACCTGCGGGGAGATATAGAACGGCGTCAGCCAGATGGCATCGATGCCGAGGGTTTTCAGGTAGTCCAGCCGCTGCGTCACGCCGCGTAAATCACCGGTGCCGCTGCCGGTGGTGTCCTGAAAACTCTTTGGGTAAATCTGATAGATGACGCCGTTCTGCCACCAGTGAGGAAGGGTATTCATAATGCGTTCCTGCAAATGCGAAGGGGCGCAACTGCGCCCCGAAAGATAATGTTAAACAATCTGCAGCGCGCCCTGACGGAACTTACGCTGATAAACCACGGTGGTGAGCGCCATGGGGACGATGATCGCAATGGCCATCGCGAGGGCAAACACCTGCCAGTAAGCGGGCTGGATAGAGAGGATGCCCGGCAGACCCCCGACGCCGATCCCGTTCGCCATCACGCCGTTCAGACCACACACCAGGCCTGCCAGACCGGAACCGATCATCGCGCAGAGCATCGGGAAGCGGTATTTCAGGTTGATGCCGTACATGGCCGGTTCGGTGACGCCGAGGTAAGCGGAGATGGCGGCCGGAACGGAGATCTCCCGCTCGTTATGCTTACGGCTGACAAGGATAATGCCCGTGACCGCCGATGCCTGAGCGATGTTAGACAGGGCGATAATCGGCCAGACCGGCGTTCCGCCAAGGCTCTGGATCATCTGCATATCAATGGCCAGCGTGGTCTGATGCACACCGGTGATCACCAGCGGGGCGTACAGGAAGCCAAACAGCGCGGCCCCAATCGGTGCAAAGCTGCCGGTCATCAGATGACGGACCGCGAAGGCCACGCCGTCGCCAATCATGCGGCCAAACGGACCGATAAAGGCGTGCGCCAGGAACACGGCCAGAATCAGCGAGCAGACCGGCACCACCACCAGATAGAGATAATCCGGCACGATGCGCTTCAGACGCGTTTCAATAAAGCCAAGCGCCAGACCAGCCAGCAGGGCCGGAATGACCTGAGCCTGATAGCCCACTTTGGCGATGGTAAACAGGCCAAAGTTCCACACTTCCGGGACCTGCTGACCAAGTAAGTAAGCGTTCATTAACTGTGGAGAGACCAGCGTGACGCCCAGCACGATACCCAGAATCGGGGTACCGCCCATCTTGCGCACCGCAGACCAGCAAATTCCCACCGGCAGATAGAAGAAGATCGCTTCGCCAATCAGCCACAGGAAGTCGTATACGGTTTTCAGCGCCGGATAGATCTGCGCCAGGGTTTTGCCGTCGCTCATCGGCACATCACCGATGACGTTGCGGAAGCCTAAAATCAAGCCTCCGCTGATCAGCGCCGGCAGCAGCGGGAAGAAGATCTCCGCGAAGTGGGAGATCAGCTGCTCGTGCCATTTCATATTCTGACGCGCGGCCTTCTTCGCCTGCTCTTTATCGGCGGAGGAGTGCCCCGTCGTTGCCAGCAGAGCCTGATAGTAATCGCCCACTTCGGTACCAATTACCACCTGGAACTGCCCGGCGTTGGTAAAGCAGCCTTTCACCATCGAGAGCTCTTCAATGGCTTTCGGGTTGGCTTTAGCCGGATCGTTCAGCACGAAGCGCAGGCGGGTAATGCAATGGCTGACGGTGGCGATGTTTTCGCGGCCGCCGACCAGGACGATCAACTGATCAATATCTGCTTGTTTGACTTTACTCATCATGAAACCTCATGACAGATGGGAGGGGTGTAATGACCTGAGCGCAAGCCTACTCCTTCAGCGTGACGGCGAAAATGGGAACGTTCCCGAAATCGGGCGAAGATCACAATAAACCGATTTATGTGGGTTATGAAAGGTGGGCGGGAATAACAATCTGACGCGGCTCAGCGCGTCCGTTGATCTGCTCGATCAGCTGCGCGGCAGCCTGCCTGCCGGACTCGGCGTAGCCCGGATCGACGGTGATAATTTCCGGGTGTAAAAACTTCATCAGCGGTGTGCTGCCCACGCTCGCTACCTGCAGGTTATCGATGCGTTGTTCCTGTAAATACTTGCTCGCACCCAGCGCCAGGGTATCCGTGGCGCACACCAGCGCGGTGGTTTGTGGTGTCAGGACGCTGGCGACCTGCTTGTAGCCCTGCTTCATGCCGAGCCCCGGCAGGGAGGCCACGGCGGAGAGATTGTGTTTTTTGCAAAAGGCCAGGTAGGCTTCATGACGACGCTTGCCGGTGGTGACGTCCGCATGGGGAACGCCGAGGTAGCTGATGTGGCGATGGCCTTTGTCATACAGGCGCTGCATCAGGGTAATAATCGCCCCTTCGTCGTCATAGCAGACAGACGCAAAACCGTGGGCATCGCGCGCCAGCAGCACCAGCGACGGCTGCCAGGGTTTCAGCATCTCCTCTTTGATGCCGGTAAAGCCAAACAGCACCACGCCGTCAATGTTGCGCCGCTGAAGCATACCCAGGTGCTCTTCAACCAGCTGCACAGAGAACTGGCTCTCCATCATGATCGGGTCATAACCCTGCTCATAGAAGGCGGGCAGCATGGTCTGCACGGCGAGGTTTTCCGAGAGCGAATCCAGACGCGAGACAATGATCGCCACCACTTTGTCACTCTGTCCGCGCATGGCGCGCGCGGAGCGGGAAGGGGAAAAGCCGTGCTGGTTCATGACCGCCTCAACGCGTTCGCGGGTGCGTTCGCTGACCCCACTTTCGTTGTTCAGCACGCGCGACACGGTGGATTTCCCCACTCCGCTTAAACGCGCGATGTCTTTAATCGTAAGGCGGTTCTGCATGCTGTATTCCCTGTAACAACGATAACGGTGTCAAATGAGCCTAATGCTATAGCGCCAATTCGCTATGGGCAAAGTCTGGTTTACGTTCGGTTTATTTGAGGGGGGGTATAATACCGCCCGAAGCGTCGTTTAGGGTACGGTTAAATCCTTATACTGCGCGGCGTACCCCTCATTTTTACTTACCGGAGGCTTTATGGATCCCGATCCCACACCTCTCCTGAACGGGAGAAGACGTTCTTTCCGGTAAGCCAGCCCGTTGCTGACTCACCGGTGATGTGAGGCAGCAGCGTCATACACGTTCCTGCTTGAAAAATTGAGTGCCGCTCAGGTACGGCATTGCCACGCCTGAAGGAAAAGCTGCGTCCGCGCTTGCGGATGCGGAGGAATGACTATGTTTAAAAATATTACCCGGCAGCTGCAGGCCCTGCTGAGCCGCCACCTGCCACACCGTCTTGTTCAGCGCGACCCGCTGCCCACGGCCAAAAACATGGCGGGCGCCGCGATCCCCGCGTCCCTGACCGAACGCTGCCTGAACGTGGCGGCGATGGATGAAAACGAAGTCTGGCGCGCGTTTGGTGGGCATCCGGAAGGGCTGAACGCGGCAGAAGTGGAAAAAATCCGCGCCGTGCACGGTGATAATCAGATCCCGGCGCAAAAGCCGTCTCCGTGGTGGGTGCATCTGTGGCTCTGCTACCGCAACCCGTTTAATTTACTGCTGACGGTACTTGGCGCGATCTCTTACGCCACTGAAGATCTGTTTGCCGCAGGCGTGATCGCCCTGATGGTGGGGATCTCCACGCTGCTGAACTTTATCCAGGAAGCCCGCTCCACCAAAGCGGCGGACGCCCTGAAGGCGATGGTCAGCAACACCGCAACCGTCTCGCGCGTGATCAACGATCTCGGTGAAAACGCCTGGGTTGAACTGCCCATTGACCAGCTGGTGCCGGGCGATCTGGTGAAGCTGGCCGCGGGGGATATGATCCCGGCGGATTTACGCATCATTCAGGCACGGGATCTGTTCGTGGCCCAAGCCTCCCTGACCGGGGAGTCCCTGCCCGTTGAAAAGGTGGCGCGCAGCCGCGACCCGCAGCAGATGAACCCGCTTGAGTGCGACACCCTGTGCTTTATGGGCACCACGGTGGTCAGCGGTACGGCGCAGGCGATCGTCACCGCCACCGGAGGCAACACCTGGTTTGGTCAGCTTGCCGGGCGCGTCAGAGAGCAGGAGAGCGAACCGAATGCTTTCCAGAAAGGGATTGGCCGCGTCAGCATGCTGCTGATCCGCTTTATGATGGTGATGACGCCGATCGTGCTGCTGATCAACGGCTACACCAAAGGCGACTGGTGGGAAGCGGCGCTGTTTGCGCTCTCCGTGGCCGTCGGCTTAACCCCGGAAATGCTGCCGATGATCGTCACCTCCACGCTGGCGCGCGGGGCGGTGAAGCTCTCTAAACAGAAAGTGATCGTCAAACACCTCGACGCCATTCAGAACTTTGGCGCGATGGACATTCTCTGCACCGATAAAACCGGCACCCTGACGCAGGACAAAATCGTGCTGGAGAACCACACCGATATTTCCGGCAAAACCAGCGAGCGCGTGCTGCACAGCGCCTGGCTGAACAGCCACTACCAGACCGGGCTGAAAAACCTGCTCGATGTGGCGGTGCTGGAAGGGGTGGACGAGGAGGCTGCCCGCACGCTCTCCGGCCGCTGGCAGAAGGTGGATGAGATCCCGTTCGATTTCGAGCGCCGCCGGATGTCGGTGGTGGTGAGCGAGCAGGCAGATGTCCATCAGCTGATCTGCAAAGGGGCGCTGCAGGAGATCCTGAACGTGTCGACGCAGGTGCGCTATAACGGCGACATCGTGCCGCTGGATGACACCATGCTGCGCCGCATCAGGCGCGTCACCGATAACCTGAACCGACAGGGTCTGCGGGTGGTGGCGGTGGCGAGCAAATTCCTGCCCGCGCGCGAGGGGGACTATCAGCGAATCGACGAATCCGATCTGATCCTCGAGGGTTATATCGCCTTCCTCGATCCGCCGAAAGAGACCACCGCCCCGGCGCTGAAAGCGCTGAAGGAGAGCGGTATCACCGTGAAAATCCTCACCGGCGACAGCGAACTGGTGGCGGCCAAAGTGTGTCATGAAGTGGGGCTGGACGCGGGTGACGTGGTGGTGGGGAGCGACATTGAACCGCTCTCCGATGACGAGCTGGCTCAGCTTGCCCGGCGCACCACGCTGTTTGCCCGTCTGACGCCGATGCACAAAGAGCGCATTGTTACCCTGCTACGTCGCGAAGGGCACGTGGTGGGCTTTATGGGTGACGGCATTAACGACGCGCCCGCGCTGCGTGCGGCGGATATTGGTATCTCCGTTGACGGGGCGGTGGATATCGCCCGCGAAGCGGCGGATATCATCCTGCTGGAAAAGAGCCTGATGGTGCTGGAAGAGGGCGTCATTGAAGGCCGTCGCACCTTCGCCAACATGCTCAAGTACATCAAGATGACCGCCAGCTCCAATTTCGGTAACGTCTTCAGCGTGCTGGTGGCGAGCGCCTTTCTGCCGTTTCTGCCGATGCTGCCGCTGCATCTGTTGATCCAGAACCTGATGTACGATGTCTCTCAGGTGGCGATCCCGTTTGATAACGTCGACGACGAGCAGATCCAGAAACCGCAGCGCTGGAACCCGGCGGATCTGGGTCGCTTTATGCTGTTCTTTGGCCCCATCAGCTCCATCTTCGACATCCTGACCTTCTGCCTGATGTGGTTTGTGTTCCACGCCAACACCCCGGAACATCAGACCCTGTTCCAGTCCGGCTGGTTCGTGGTGGGACTGCTGTCGCAGACGCTGATTGTGCATATGATCCGCACCCGCCGCATTCCGTTCCTCCAGAGCCATGCCGCGTGGCCGCTGATTGTGATGACGGGGATTGTGATGGCGCTGGGTATCGCGCTGCCGTTCTCGCCGCTGGCAGGTTACCTGCAGTTGCAGGCGCTGCCGCTGAGTTATTTCCCGTGGCTGGTGGCGATCCTCGCCGGTTATATGGTGCTGACGCAGATGGTGAAAGGGTTCTATGCGCGTCGGTATGGGTGGCAGTAAAAACACACCCTCACCCTCACCCTAACCCTCTCCCTGAAAGGTAGAGGGGACTATGACCCCCTCGCCCCATTGGGGAGAGGGGATACGTTCCCTCCCAAATTCAATAACCTGTGATCTCCGTCGGCGCATTCGCTTGACGACAAATTGAGCGCATGTTAACAGAATGTTTTGCCTTTATTTGGCCCGTCAGATAAGGAACATTCATGTTACGGTACAGTCTCTTAACCGCCGGGCTGCTGCTCGGCGCGTCGGCGTTTGCCGCCCCGGCAGGCGATCTCCCGTTGATGCCCTGGCCTGCGAAGGTCGAACGCCCAACCACCCAGGGCGCACTGGTGCTGAGCAACAACGTTTCCGTAAGCGTCAGCGGGGACGATCTCGGTGATGCGGTGAACCGTCTGCGTCAGCGTATCGCCCTGCAAACCGGCTGGACGCTGCAGCCGCAGGCTGATAAGCCGGAAAAACCGACCATCCGCATTGCTATTGCCAAAAAAGTGAAGCCGCAGCCGCTGCCGGACAGCGACGAAAGCTATAAGCTCACGGTGGATGCCAACGGGGTGGATATCTCCGCCAACACCCGCTTCGGCGCGCTGCGCGCCATGGAAACCCTGCTCCAGCTGATACAAAACGGCGCGGAAAACACCTCCCTGCCGTGGGTGTCGATTGAGGATTCCCCGCGCTTCCCGTGGCGCGGGCTGCTGCTGGACTCGGCGCGCCACTTTATCCCGCTGCCGGATATCAAGCGCCAGATTGACGGCATGGCCGCGGCCAAGCTTAACGTGCTGCACTGGCATCTCACCGACGATCAGGGCTGGCGCTTCAGCTCGACGCGCTATCCCAAACTGACCCGGCTTGCCAGCGATGGCCTGTACTACACTCCGGAACAGATGCGCGAGGTCGTGCGTTACGCTACCGAGCGCGGCATCCGCGTGGTGCCGGAAATCGACATGCCGGGCCACGCCTCGGCCATCGCCGTGGCCTACCCGGAGCTGATGAGCGCGCCGGGGCCGTATCAGATGGAGCGCCACTGGGGCGTGCTGAAGCCGGTGCTGGACCCGACCAAAGAGGCGACTTACACCTTTGCTGAGGCGATGGTCAGCGAACTGGCGGCGATCTTCCCCGATCCGTATCTGCATATCGGCGGTGACGAGGTGGATGACAGCCAGTGGAAAGCGAACCCGGCCATTCAGCAGTTTATGCGCGATAAGAAGCTTGCTGACAGCCACGCGTTGCAGGCTTACTTCAACCGCAGGCTGGAAACGATCCTTGAAAAGCATCACCGGCAGATGGTCGGCTGGGACGAGATCTACCATCCCGATCTGCCGAAAAGCATTCTGATCCAGTCCTGGCAGGGGCAGGACGCGCTGGGGCAGGTGGCGCAGAACGGCTATAAAGGGATCCTCTCTACGGGCTTCTATCTCGATCAGCCGCAGTCCACCGCCTACCACTACCGCAACGAGATCGTCCCGCAGGGCTTAAACGGCGTGGATGTCATCGCAGACACCGACAGCGCCCAGAGCTGGGCCTTCTCTATGCCGCGCCTGAAGGGGAAGCCGGTGGAGGGAAGCTTCACGCTGGTGAAAGGGGAATCAGGCTGGCGCGGGTTTATTGATTTTGCCGGCAAATCCCGCCGCGCGGTGCAGGACATTGCCTGGCGCGATGACAACCAGGTGACCTTTACCGTCGACACCTGGATGGGGGAAACCCGTCCGGTGGTATCGGTGGATAACGATAAGCTCACCGGCTACTTCCTGGTGGGGAACGTCCGTTATCCGATTAGCGGCACGCGTCTGGACGAGGTCCCTGAAGGGACGCCGCCGGTGGTGCCGGACGCCGCGCATCAGGTTAACCTGCTCGGCGGTGAAGCCGCGCTGTGGGCGGAAAACGTGGTGGCGCCGGTGCTCGATATCCGCCTGTGGCCGCGTACGTTTGCGGTTGCGGAGCGTCTGTGGTCCGCACAGGACGTTAACGACGTCGACAACATGTACACTCGCCTGCAGGCGATGGACAGCTGGTCGACGGTGTCGGTCGGGCTGCAGCAGCACACCCAGCAGCAGGTGCAGTTCACGCGCCTTGCTGGCAATGCCGACACCCTGCCGCTGCAAATCCTCGCCCAGGCCGTTGAGCCGGCGCAGTACTACACCCGGCAGCACCTGAAGTTCCAGGCCGGAAACTACCATCAGTTTGAACCGCTCAACCGATTCGCGGATGCGCTGAACGCCGAAAGCGCCACCGTGCGGCAGATGAACAAATGGGCCGATCGTCTGGTGAGCGACGCGGAAGATGCGGAAAGCGCCGAGGCGCTGCGCCATGTGTTCAACCGCTGGCAGAGCAACACCAGCGATGTGCTGGCGTTAAGCGAAAACAGCTATCAGTTGAAGGCGATCAAACCGGTGATTCAGGAGGTCGACAAGCTTGCGTCGATTGGCCTGCGGCTCACCGATCTGGTGGCGCGGCAGGGCACGCTGGACGATAAAGAAATCGCCTCGATTCAGGGCGAGCTGGATAACGCGGCGAAGGTGCAGGACGAGGTGGTGATTGCGGCGGTCTATCCGCTGGAGACGCTGCTTCGCGCCACGCGGAATCAGTAGCGGGCCATAAAAAAAGGCAGCCTGGGCTGCCTTTTTTCATCGCCAAAGCGAATTAGCGACGTACCGCAATCGCTTCGATTTCAATCTTCACGTCTTTTGGCAGACGGGCCACTTCCACGCAGGAGCGCGCCGGGAAGGTGGCGTTGTGCTCGGTGAAGAAGGCTTCGTAAGTGGCGTTAACGGTCGCGAAATCGTTCAGATCTTTCACGAAAACGGTGGTTTTCACAATATCGCCCACTTTCAGGCCTGCAGATTCCACGATAGCCTGCACGTTTTCCAGCGACTGACGCGCCTGTGCCGCTACGTCTTCCGGCACCGCGCCGGTTTTCGGGTTCACCGGGATCTGACCTGAAGTGATGATCATGCTGCCCAGATCAACGCCCTGAACGTAGGGGCCGATAGCCGCGGGTGCATTTTCCGTCGCGAGTACTTTGCTCATGTTTTCTCCAGAATGACAGCGTTAAGAATGTTCCCGGCCATTATAACAGCCGGGATTTCATTACCAACCTCAATTAGTTGGCCAGCACCACATAATGAGAAAACTCTTTTTCGCAGTATTTGCATTTGAGTGCGATGTCATCGGCGCGTTTTTTCACTGCAAAGCTGGAGGACACCGGCTCAGCGTGGCTGATGCAGTTGCTGTTCGGGCAAACCAGCACGCTCTCAATGCGTTCCGGCAGGCTCGGACGGGATTTGCCGACTACTTCATACTCGTCGATGCGGTTGACGGTGGCCTCCGGCGCGTACAGCGACAGCTGGTTGACCTGCTCGTCGGTCAGGAAAGTGTTCTCAATCTTGATCAGATCTTTGCGGCCCATCTCGCCTGACGGCAGGTTCAGGCCGATGGTGATGCGCTGGTCGGTTTCGGTCAGTTTGAACAGCGTCAGCAGCTTAAAGCCCACCTGCGCAGGGATGTGGTCAATCACGGTGCCACGCTTGATGGCTTCAACCTGGAGTTTGTTATCGTGTGTCATGGTCGTCTCCCCTTACAGAGCTAATTCGCGATTCAGAACCAGTGCCAGTAACGCCTGGCGGGCGAAGATGCCGTTCCCGGCCTGCTGGAAGTACCAGGCGTGCGGCGTTTTATCCACATCAGTGGTGATCTCGTCGATGCGCGGCAGCGGGTGCAGGACCTTCATGTTGTCGCGCGCCCCCTCAAGGTCGCTGGCGCGCAGCACAAACTGCGCCTTCACGTTGGCATATTCGGACGGGTCCAGACGCTCTTTCTGCACGCGGGTCATGTACAGAATATCCACGTGGCTCATCACCTCTTCGATGCTCGCATGCAGGCTCCACTGAATGCCTTTTTCGTCCAGCATGTCGAGGATGTACTGCGGCATGGCCAGCGCGTCCGGGGCGATGAAGAAGAAGCGGTTACCGTTAAATTTCGCCAGCGCCTGGGTCAGGGAGTGGACAGTACGGCCATATTTCAGGTCGCCGACCATGGCGATGTTCAGGTTCTCAAGCGTGCCCTGAGTTTCCTGAATGGTGAACAGATCCAGCAGGGTCTGCGTCGGGTGCTGGTTGGCACCGTCACCGGCGTTCAGTACCGGAATGCCGCCGGAAAACTCGGTTGCCAGGCGCGCCGCGCCCTCCTGCGGGTGACGCATCACGATCGCGTCCACATAGGTGCTGATCACTGAAATGGTATCCGCCAGAGTTTCGCCTTTCTTACCCAGCGACGTGTTGCTGCTGTCCGAGAAGCCCACCACGCTCGCGCCCAGGCGGTGCATCGAGGTTTCAAAGGAGAGACGGGTGCGGGTGGAGGCTTCAAAGAAGCAGCTTGCAATCACCTTGTGCTTCAGCAGCTCCGGTTGCGGATTAGCCTTCAGTTTTGCCGCGGTTTCCAGAACCAGTTCCAGCTCTTCGCGGCTGAGGTCGTTTATGGAAATGATGTGTTTTTGATAAAGCGGATTCATGTTTATCTCCTGACGCCGGGCAAAAAAAAGCCCCTCAAATGAGGGGCTCTGGGAATAGATTGAGCAACGGGAAGAAAAACGGCAGGCCAGCGTCTGATTTCAGACGCGGTAAGACGTTGTGTCGTACACGCTTGACCATGCTTCCTCCCGGCAAATTGTGGGGCATTATACGCAGCTCGCTTTGCGGATCAAGCGATTTAATGCACGCTTTACTCAATGCAAACGGTTCTTTGTGAATATTAATTCGTTCTGAGTAAATAATTAATTTGCTTATGCACCAGCGCGGTGCGCTTCACCACCCGGGGGGCGACCCAGACGATACTGCTGCCGGCCACCACGCCTAAAATTTCCGGAAGCTGGTGATAATCCAGAATGCGCGCCACCGCACGGCCATATCCGGCCACGGTGTGCACAAGGATAAATTCGCTATTATGCTCGACGCTCACCACCATTTCCGAAACGGTGCGTGCGGCGTCGGGAGCAGGGCGCAGTTGAGGATTCAACGAATAAATCTTTAGCCCTTTAGCATTTCGAATTTTTATGACTCCGAGCAACTTCAGCAGACGCGAAACGGTCGACTGGCTGATGCTGTCAAACCCTCTCTCCTGCAGGTCGCGGCGGATCTCTTCCTGGGAGATATAGCTCTTTTCTGCAATCAGGCGCTGACAGACCGTCAACTGGAGTTGTTCTTTTGGAGAGTAATCACCATATTCCGTCATAACTATTTCCCATGTAAGTGGCTGAAACAAAACGCCCGGTGGCGCTACGCTTACCGGGCCTACAACGTCAACACATCACAACACCGCCCCCAGGCTTAACGCCACCATAATCACCACCGTCAGGATCGCCAGCAGCGGCGCCACCCATTTCAGGTAACGCACGTAAGGCACCCGGGCGATAGCCAGACCGCCCATCACCACGGCTGAGGTTGGCGTGACGAGGTTAACGATGCCGGAGGCAGACTGGTAAGCCGTCACCACCAGGTCGCGGTTGACGTTAGCGAAATCGGCCAGCGGTGCCATGATCGGCATCGTCAGAACGGCCAGGCCGGATGAAGAAGGCACAAGAAATGACAGCACGACCTCCAGCCAGTACATCACGTTGATAAACGCCACCGTGGACAACCCGCTGACCAGCCCTTCCGCGCTGTGCAAAATGGTGTGGGTAATCATGCCCTTATCCATGATGACTACGATACCGCGCGCAATGCCGATAATCAGCGCGACGCCCAGCAAATCTCGTGCGCCGTTGATAAATGTCGAGGTTAGCTCCTCTTCGCTCATGCGGGCGATAAGCCCCACGATGATGGCGCTGGCGAGAAATACCGCCGAGATCTCCGCCATCCACCAGCCCAGCACCGCCACGCCGTAAATCATCACCGCGAAGGCGAGGGCAAAAATCACGAGGATGATTTTGCGCACCGGGGTAAATTCCAGCGACTGCTCCCCTTTGTTGCCGAGGAAATGGGCGCGGTTCTCCTCCTGCTTGTCGGCGACGATCGACAGCGACGGGTCCTGACGCACCTTACGGGCGTAACGCATCACCCACGCCACGCAGATGACCCAGCCAATCACCAGCAGCGCGATGCGCAACATGATGCCGTTGGTGAAGGGGATCCCGGCGGCGTTGGCGGCGATCACCGTCGCAAACGGGTTAATGGTGGAGCCGAGCGTGCCGATCCCCGCGCCGAGCAGCACGGTGGAAGCGGCGACAACCGGGTCGAACCGGGCGGCCAGCATTACCGGCACCAGCAGGGTGTAGAAGGGCAGCGACTCCTCGGCCATGCCGTAAATCGTGCCGCCTGCGGCAAACAGCGCCATCAGGATCGGGATCATCCACTCTTCGCGTCCGCGCAGCCGGGTGGTGACGCGCTCGATCCCGGCGTCAATCGCCCCGGTTTTGGTGACGATCCCGAGAAATCCCCCGATGATCAGAATAAACAGCGCCACGTCGATCGCCCCGGCCTGGCCGGAAACCGGATCGTACAGCCCGGCGATGGGCGCCATCAGGACGGAAACGAGGCCCTGCGGATGCGCCGCCACGTGCGCATAGGTACCGGCAACCGGCACTTCTTTGCCTAATGCCTCGTTCATTGCCATCTGGTACTGACCGGCCGGGATGATCCAGCTCAGCGCGGCGACGACGGCAATCAGAAAGAAGAGAATGGTGTAAGCGGAGGGAAACTTGAACTTGCCCATGATGTTCTCCTTAAACCCGGCGCACCCCGCGGCGCGCCGGGCGGTGATTAGTCGCCGAGTGTCGCCACCATGACCGCTTTAATGGTGTGCATGCGGTTCTCAGCTTCGTCGAAGACGATGGAGTTTGGTGATTCAAAGACCTCTTCCGTCACCTCCAGCCCCTTCAGGCCGTAGGCCATCTCGATTTCACGGCCCACTTTGGTGTGCTCGTTGTGGAACGCCGGCATGCAGTGCATAAACTTGACGTTCGGGTTGCCGGTGGCTTTCATGACGTGCGCGTTGATTTGATACGGCTTCATCAGGCTGACGCGCTCGGCCCAGGCCTCCTTCGGCTCGCCCATGGAGACCCACACATCGGTGTAGAGGAAATCCGCTCCCTTCACGCCCTCTTCCACGTCGTCGGTAAGGGTGATGCGCGCCCCCGTCTCTTTAGCGATGGCGCGGCACTGCTCAACCAGACCTGCTTCCGGCCAGAAGGATTTCGGCGCGACGAGGCGGATATCCATCCCCATTTTTGCCGCACCGACCATCAGCGAGTTGCCCATGTTGTTTCGCGCGTCGCCGAGATAGGCAAAACTCAGCTCCGGCAGGGTTTTACCCGGCGCGTGCTCCAGCATGGTCATCAGGTCAGCGAGGATTTGCGTTGGGTGGAATTCGTCGGTCAGGCCGTTCCACACCGGCACGCCCGCATACTCGCCCAGCTCCTCGACGATGGCCTGCCCATAGCCGCGGTATTCGATGCCGTCATACATGCGGCCTAATACGCGGGCGGTGTCTTTCATCGACTCTTTATGGCCGATCTGCGAGCCGCTTGGGCCGAGGTAGGTGACCTGCGCGCCCTGGTCGAACGCGCCCACTTCAAAGGCGCAGCGGGTGCGGGTGGAGGTTTTTTCAAAGATCAGGGCGATGTTTTTCCCGACCAGGGTTTGCTTCTCGCGCCCGGCTTTTTTGGCGGCCTTCAGCTCAATGGCGAGGTCGATCAGGTACTGGATCTCTGCCGGGGTGTAGTCCAGCAGTTTGAGGAAGTTGCGGTTTTTCAGGTTGATGGTCATGGGTTAATCCCTTTTAAAATGTGTGTTCAGTTACGAATCAACGTGCCTTTCTCGCCCGCCAGGATCTCCGCGCCGTCGGCCAGCGCGCCAATTCCGGCAATCCCGTTGCAGGCTTCAACGAACTCGCGACAGGCGGCCACCTTCGGCCCCATCGATCCGGCGTCGAACTGCATGCCCCTGAGCAGTTCCGGCGTCACCTGCGTCAGCGGGCGTTGGGTCGGTTTGCCCCAGTCGAGGTACACCGCGTCGGCATCGGTGAGGATCAGCAGGGCATCGGCCTCGATCTGGCGCGCCAGCAGAGCGGCGGAGAGGTCTTTGTCGATCACTGCCTCAATCCCGCGATAGCCGTTGGCGTTTTCCACCACCGGCACGCCGCCGCCGCCGTTGCAGATCACCAGGTGGTCGCGCTGAATAAGCGCTGAGATGGCGTCGCGCTCAACGATGCGCTTCGGCTGTGGAGAGGGCACCACGCGGCGGAAATAGCCGCCGTCGGCCCTGAACACCCAGCCTTTCTCCGCGGCCAGCGTTTTTGCCTGCGCTTCGCTGTAGACCGGGCCGATGTACTTGGTCGGGTTGCTGAAGGCCGGGTCGGCGGCGTCCACCTCCACCTGAGTGAGCAGGACGCTCACCTCGCGCTGGGGCAGGCTGTTTTTCAGCGCCTGCTGGAGCATGTAGCCGATCATCCCCTGGCTTTCCGCGCCAAGAACGTCCAGCGGATAAGGGGCTACTTTGTCGTAGGCGCTGTTCTGCAGCGCCAGCAGCCCGACCTGCGGCCCGTTGCCGTGCACCAGCACCACGCGCCACTGTGCCGTCAGCCCGGCGATGGTACGGGCGGCAAGCTCAATGTTCTGGCGCTGGATGTCGGCCTCTAACGGTTCGCCGCGCCTGAGCAGGGCGTTGCCGCCCAGGGCCACAACCAGAGTGGGTTTTCGTTCCATGATGGCTCCTTAAATTCCGTCGCGTTCCAGCGGGCAGCTCATGCAGCGCGCGCCGCCGCGCCCGCGTCCCAGCTCGTCGCCCGGGATGGGCAGCACGGTGATACCGGCCTTGTCGTACTTCTCGTTGGTCCAGACGTTGCGCTCGTAGCCGATCACCACGCCCGGGCGAATGGTCAGTACGTTATTGGCGTCGTTCCACTGCTCGCGTTCGGCCTCAAAGGCGTCGCCACCGGTGGTGATCAGACGCACCTGGTTAATGCCGAGCGCTTTTTCAATGGCGTGCAGCAGGTCGGTTTCCTCGGTGCGCAGCAGGCCGCCGCGGCCATCCGGGGTGAGCGTCCAGCACTGGGCGTCTTTGCGCACCACTTCCGGGTAGACGGAGAAGGTGTCGACATCGATGTGGGTCATCACGGTGTCGAGGTGCATGCAGGAGCGGTGTTTTGGCAGCTCAACGGCGATCACGCGCTCGGCCTGGCGGTGTTTGAACAGGCTGTTGGCGAGGAACTCCACCCCCTGCGGGGTGGTGCGTTCGGACATGCCAATCAACACCGCGCCGCGGCCAATCACTAATACGTCACCGCCTTCTAAAGTGGCGTGGTCGTAATTAATATTTTCATCGCCGAAATACTTAATAAATTCCCCGTCGGCGAATGCCGGGTGCCAGCGATATATTGCCCGCAGGTTATTGGTTTCGCGCTGACGAGCCGGTTTGGCCATCGGGTTAATGGACACGCCGTTATAAATCCAGCACGAAGTATCACGAGTAAATAAATGGTTTGGCAGCGGCTTCATAATAAAATCATTCGCCGTGTGGGTATCGACGACCATATTTTTAATGGCCGCCGGAATTTCACCGTAGGTTAATCCGCCGCTTAATCTGCGCGCCAGTTCGCGGTGCGGCATATCCGCCAGCCAGCCTCGGACGTCGCCGGCAAAGGTGGGGCCGAGGCGATAGTCGGAGATTTGCGTCTCCAGCAGCCAGGCTTTCGCTTCTGCGATATCAAGGGTTTGCGTGAGAAGGTCGGTCAACAGCAGGACTTCCACACCCTGCTCGCGCAGCGTGTTTGCGAAAATGTCATGCTCTTCACCCGCCCGTTCAACCGAGAGCACGTCATCGAAAAGCAGCTCCTGACAATTCGAGGGCGTTAACCGTTTCAGACTTAAATTTGGGCGGTGCAGCATAACGCTACGCAATTGACCAATTTCAGAACCGACATAATGCTTTTCCATAATTATTCCTTTAACTGTTTTTCAGAATAAAAAGGGCATGCGCCATATTTGCTTAATTGCATGGCGGCTAAGCTCAATTGATTTCGTGGTCAATAGTAGGCGCTTAAATAAACCGTATTGTGATGTTGCTCACGTGAAATTAGCGATCGGAGGATTTGTTTTCATTTGCATGATTCGCATCAGATAATGATTAATTTGATATTGTTGGCGGGTGAATAGCTAAGCAGGATCCGTTGGCATTATTTGGGTTTGTTATTATTTTGTAGAATTTAATGCTTTGACATAATTTGTTATATTGTTGATTCTAAATGATTTAATTATCTCAGTGGAATGGCTATGCATAATTTTCAATTAACTATTTTTGACTTAAGAAAAATCAATAAATAATTATGGGATTTAATAGCAAATTATCAAAATGATAAAGTGTGAAGCTGCCCAGGGTTTTATGATGAAGGCAGTACGATCAGCGACTTAGCGCCGCGGTGTCATCACGCCGCGCTGAGGTTATGCATAACAAATGCATAAATGCCTGCGAGGGATTAACAGCAAATTAACACCGCGCCCGATAAACATGCGCTGGGGCACTTCCCCTCGCATAATGTGATCCAGCTTAAATTTCCCGCACTCCCTCAACCCTTCCCATTTACCTGCGCTTTTTCTGCGTCATAGTATGATCGTTAAATTAATGAACGCTGTTCTATAATGTAGAACAAAATGATTCAGCAAGGAGATCTCATGCCGCAGTCCGCGTTGTTCACGGGGATCATTCCCCCTGTCTCCACCATATTTACCGCTGATGGCCAGCTCGATAAGCCGGGCACCGCCGCGCTGATCGACGATCTGATCGCCGCAGGCGTTGACGGCCTGTTCTTCCTCGGCAGCGGCGGCGAATTCTCCCAGCTCAGCGCCGAAGAGCGTAAAACCATTGCCCGCTTTGCTATCGATCATGTCGATCGTCGCGTGCCGGTGCTGATCGGCACCGGCGGCACCAACGCCCGGGAAACCATTGAACTGAGCCAGCACGCCCAGCAGGCGGGTGCGGACGGCATCGTGGTGATCAACCCCTACTACTGGAAAGTGTCGGAAGCGAACCTGATTCGCTACTTCGAACAGGTGGCCGACAGCGTGACGCTGCCGGTGATGCTCTATAACTTCCCGGCGCTGACCGGGCAGGATCTGACCCCGGCGCTGGTGAAAACCCTGGCCGACTCGCGCAGCAATATTATCGGCATCAAAGACACCATCGACTCTGTCGCCCATCTGCGCAGCATGATCCACACCGTCAAAGCGGCGCATCCGCACTTCACCGTGCTGTGCGGTTACGACGATCATCTCTTTAATACCCTGCTGCTCGGCGGCGACGGGGCGATCTCGGCGAGCGGCAACTTTGCTCCGCAGGTGTCGGTGAATCTGCTGAAAGCCTGGCGGGATAAAGACGTGGCGAAGGCGGCTGAGTATCATCAGACCTTACTGCAAATTCCGCATATGTATCAGCTGGATACGCCGTTTGTGAACGTGATTAAAGAGGCGATTGTGCTCTGCGGCCGCCCGATTTCCACGCACGTGCTGCCGCCCGCGTCACCGCTGGACGAGCCGCGTAAGGCGCAGCTGAAAACCCTGCTGCAACAGCTCAAGCTCTGCTGAGCCGGACGATAACCATGACCATCGAGAAAATTTTCACCCCGCAGGATGATGCGTTTTATGCGGTGATCACCCATGCGGCGGGGCCGCAGGGGGCGCTGCCGCTGACCCCGCAGATGCTGATGGAATCCCCTAGCGGCAACCTGTTCGGCATGACGCAGAACGCCGGGATGGGCTGGGATGCCAATAAGCTGACCGGTAAAGAGGTGCTGATTATCGGCACCCAGGGCGGCATCCGCGCCGGTGACGGACGCCCGGTCGCGCTGGGCTACCACACCGGGCACTGGGAGATCGGCATGCAGATGCAGGCGGCGGCGAAGGAGATCACCCGCAACGGCGGGATACCGTTTGCGGCCTTCGTCAGCGATCCGTGCGACGGACGCTCGCAGGGCACGCACGGCATGTTCGACTCCCTGCCGTACCGCAACGACGCGGCGATCGTGTTTCGCCGCCTGATCCGCTCCCTGCCGACGCGCCGGGCGGTCATTGGCGTCGCAACCTGCGACAAAGGGCTGCCCGCCACCATGATTGCCCTGGCCTCGATGCACGACCTGCCGACCATTCTGGTGCCGGGCGGGGCGACGCTGCCGCCGACCGTGGGGGAAGACGCGGGCAAGGTGCAGACCATCGGCGCGCGCTTCGCCAACCATGAACTCTCGTTGCAGGAGGCCGCCGAGCTGGGCTGTCGCGCCTGCGCGTCGCCGGGGGGCGGCTGCCAGTTCCTCGGCACGGCGGGCACCTCGCAGGTGGTCGCGGAAGCGCTGGGTCTGGCGCTGCCGCACTCCGCGCTGGCACCGTCCGGACAGGCAGTGTGGCTGGAGATCGCCCGCCAGTCGGCGCGGGCGGTGAGCGAGCTGGATAACCGCGGCATCACCACGCGCGATATCCTCACCGATAAAGCCATCGAAAACGCGATGGTGATCCACGCGGCGTTCGGCGGCTCGACCAATTTACTGCTGCACATTCCGGCCATCGCCCACGCGGCGGGCTGCACTATTCCGGATGTTGAACACTGGACGCGCATCAACCGTAAGGTGCCGCGCCTGGTGAGCGTGCTGCCCAACGGCCCGGACTACCATCCGACCGTGCGGGCATTCCTCGCCGGCGGCGTGCCGGAGGTGATGCTCCACCTGCGCGATCTCGGGCTGCTGCACCTGGACGCCATGACCGTGACCGGCCAGACGGTAGGTGAGAACCTCGACTGGTGGCAGACGTCCGAGCGACGTAAGCGCTTCCGCCAGTGCCTGCGCGCGCAGGACGGCGTGGAACCGGATGACGTGATCCTGCCGCCGGAGAAGGCAAAAGTGAAAGGGTTGACCTCGACGGTCTGCTTCCCGACGGGCAACATCGCGCCGGAGGGTTCGGTGATCAAGGCCACGGCCATTGATCCGTCTGTAGTGGGTGACGATGGCGTTTACCGCCATACCGGCAGGGCGCGGGTGTTTGTCTCGGAAGCGCAGGCGATTAAGGCCATCAAGCGGGAAGAGATTAAGCAGGGCGATATCATGGTGGTGATCGGCGGCGGCCCGTCCGGCACCGGCATGGAGGAGACCTACCAGCTTACCTCCGCGCTGAAGCATATCTCGTGGGGCAAAACGGTGTCGTTAATCACCGATGCGCGCTTCTCGGGGGTATCGACAGGTGCCTGCTTCGGCCACGTGTCGCCGGAGGCGTTGGCAGGCGGGCCGATTGGCAAGCTGCGCGACAATGACATCATCGAGATTGTGGTCGACCGTCTGACCCTGACGGGCAGCGTCAACTTTATCGGCACGGCAGAAAACCCGCTGACGCCGGAAGAGGGCGCGCGCGAGCTGGCAGTAAGACAGACGCACCCGGACCTGCACGCCCACGACTTTTTGCCGGACGATACCCGTCTGTGGGCGGCACTGCAGTCGGTAAGCGGCGGCACCTGGAAAGGCTGTATTTATGACACCGATAAAATCATTGAGGTAATTAACGCCGGTAAAAAAGCGCTCGGCATTTAATTATTTTTTAGATGAAACCGTCTGCGGAAAATATTCCGCGGACGGTTTTCGCTTGCCTGTAATTTCATAATTTAAACAATAAGTTACGATATATCGTTGGCGTCACAAAAGCAAAATAACGTAATTCGGAAATAAGATATGACCATTGCTGGTTAATTGAACAGCTCATTACACTCCATTAACACGATGTTGTAATTCAGCACACTACATAAGGGTGTAATTCTGATGACGCAATTAACCATGAAAGACAAAATTGGCTACGGGCTCGGTGACACCGCCTGCGGCTTCGTCTGGCAGGCCACGATGTTCCTGCTGGCCTATTTCTACACCGACGTCTTCGGCCTGTCGGCGGGCATTATGGGCACGCTGTTTTTAATCTCCCGCGTGCTGGATGCCGTGACCGACCCGCTGATGGGGCTGCTGGTAGACCGCACCCGCACGCGGCACGGTCAGTTCCGCCCGTTCCTGCTGTGGGGCGCCATCCCGTTTGGCATCGTCTGCGTACTGACCTTCTACACGCCGGACTTTTCCGCGCAGGGAAAAATCATCTATGCCTGCGTGACCTATATTCTCCTGACCCTGGTCTACACCTTCGTTAACGTACCGTACTGCGCCATGCCGGGCGTCATCACCGCCGACCCGAAAGAGCGCCACGCCCTGCAGTCGTGGCGCTTTTTCCTCGCGGCGGCGGGCTCGCTTGCCATCAGCGGCATCGCGCTGCCGCTGGTGAGCATCATCGGCAAAGGGGACGAGCAGGTGGGCTATTTTGGCGCCATGTGCGTGCTGGGCCTGACCGGCGTGGTGCTGCTCTACGTCTGCTTCTTCACCACTAAAGAGCGCTACACCTTTGAGGTGCAGCCGGGCTCGTCGGTGGCGAAAGATCTCAAACTGCTGCTCGGCAACGGCCAGTGGCGCATCATGTGCGCGTTCAAGATGATGGCGACCTGCTCCAACGTGGTGCGCGGCGGGGCGACGCTCTACTTCGTGAAATACGTGATGGATCACCCGGAGATGGCGACCCAGTTTTTACTCTACGGCAGCCTTGCCACCATGTTCGGCTCGCTCTGCTCCTCCCGCCTGCTGGGCCGCTTCGACCGCGTCACCGCCTTTAAGTGGATCATCGTCGCTTACTCGCTGATCAGCCTGCTGATTTTCATCACCCCGGCCGAGCATATCGCGCTGATCTTCGCCCTCAACATCCTGTTCCTGTTTGTCTTTAACACCACCACGCCGCTACAGTGGCTGATGGCCTCTGACGTGGTGGATTACGAGGAGAGCCGCAGCGGGCGCCGCCTCGACGGGCTGGTGTTCTCCACCTATCTGTTCAGCCTGAAGATTGGCCTGGCGATAGGCGGGGCGGTGGTGGGCTGGATCCTGGCGTACGTCAACTACTCCGCCAGTAGCAGCGTGCAGCCGGTGGAGGTGCTCACCACCATCAAAATTCTGTTCTGCGTGGTGCCGGTGGTGCTCTACGCGGGCATGTTCATCATGCTGTCGTTCTACAAGCTCACCGATGCCCGCGTGGAGGCCATCAGCCAGCAGCTGATCAAGCACCGCGCGGCGCAGGGCGAGGCCGTTCCCGACGCCGCGACAGCCGCATCCCATTAACCGGAGGCACTATGCAAATCACTAATCCCATTCTGACCGGCTTCAACCCGGACCCGTCCCTGTGCCGTCAGGGCGAGGACTACTACATCGCCACCTCGACCTTCGAGTGGTTCCCCGGCGTGCGCATCTATCACTCCCGAGACCTGAAAAACTGGTCGCTGGTCAGCACCCCGCTGGACCGCGTGTCGATGCTGGACATGAAGGGCAACCCGGACTCCGGCGGCATCTGGGCGCCGTGCCTGAGCTACGCCGACGGCAGGTTCTGGCTGCTCTACACCGACGTGAAGATTGTCGACTCGCCGTGGAAAAACGGCCGCAACTTCCTGGTCACCGCGCCGTCCATCGAGGGCCCATGGAGCGAGCCAGTCCCGATGGGCAACGGCGGGTTTGACCCGTCCCTGTTCCACGACGACGATGGCCGCAAGTACTACCTCTACCGCCCGTGGGGGCCGCGCCACCACAGCAACCCGCACAACACCATCGTGCTGCAGGAATTCGATCCGCAGACCGGCACGCTCTCGCCCGAGCGCAAAACGCTGTTTACCGGCACGCCGCTCTGCTACACCGAGGGCGCGCACCTGTATCGCCATGCGGGATGGTACTACCTGATGGTGGCCGAGGGCGGCACCAGCTACGAGCACGCCGTGGTGGTGCTGCGTTCCAAAAACATCGACGGGCCGTACGAGCTGCACCCGGACGTGACGATGATGACCAGCTGGCACCTGCCGGAGAACCCGCTACAAAAGAGCGGCCACGGCTCGCTGCTGCAGACCCATACCGGAGAATGGTACATGGCCTACCTCACCAGCCGCCCGCTGCGCCTGCCCGGCGTGCCGCTGCTGGCCTCCGGCGGACGCGGCTACTGTCCGCTGGGGCGCGAGACCGGTATCGCCCGCATTGAATGGCGCGACGGCTGGCCGTATGTGGAAGGCGGCAAGCACGCGCAGCTGACCGTGAAAGGCCCGCAGGTGGCGGAACAGCCTGCATCCATTCAGGGCAACTGGCGGGAGGACTTCGACGGCAACACGCTCGACCCGGAACTGCAGACCCTGCGCATTCCGTTCGACGACACCCTCGGTTCGCTCACCGCGCGCCCGGGCTTCTTACGGCTCTACGGCAACGACTCGCTCAACTCGACCTTTACCCAGTCGACCGTGGCGCGCCGCTGGCAGCACTTCACCTTCCGGGCTGAGACGCGGATGCAGTTCTCGCCGGTCCACTTCCAGCAGAGCGCGGGGCTGACCTGCTACTACAACAGCAAAAACTGGAGCTACTGCTTTGTGGACTACGAGGAGGGGCAGGGGAGAACCATCAAAGTTATCCAGCTCGACCATAACGTGCCGTCGTGGCCGCTGCACGAGCAGCCCATTCCGGTGCCGGAGCATGCGGAGAGCGTCTGGCTGCGGGTGGATGTGGATAAGCTGGTCTACCGCTACAGCTACTCGTTTGACGGCGAGACGTGGCATACCGTGCCGGTCACCTATGAGGCGTGGAAGCTATCGGACGACTACATCGGCGGGCGCGGCTTCTTCACCGGCGCGTTTGTGGGGCTGCACTGCGAGGATATCAGCGGCGACGGCTGCCACGCGGACTTCGATTACTTCACCTACGAGCCGGCCTAAAGGCTCAGGCCGGGTAGCCCAGCGCGCGTGAGAGCTGGAGCCCGGCCTGCTGAAGCTGCTCGCGGAAACTCGCCAGCCCGGCATCGTCCACGCGGGAGGTCAACGTCGACAGGCTCAGGGCGGCAATCACGCGGGACTCATGGTTCCACACCGGCACCGCCACGCAGCGCACGCCCTGCTCGTTCTCTTCGCTATCCAGGGCGTAACCCTGCTCGCGAGTCTGCGCCAGGGCGCTCATTAAGACTTCGCGAGAGGAGAGGGTGGCGGGAGTAAAGGTGGTGTACTGATAGCCCTCCAGCAGGGCGTTCAGCTCGGCCTCGCCCAGCCAGGCAATCAGCACCTTGCCGATGGCGGTGGCGTGAACCGGCAGGCGGCGGCCAATGCGCGAATAGGCGATGGCGGCCAGCTTGCCTTCAATCTTCTCGATATAGACCCCTTCACGCCCGTCCAGGATCCCCAGATGGGTGGTCTGCCCGGTCCGCTGGGACAGCTCCGTCAGCCAGCCTTTTGCCTTCTGACGAATATCGATGGAGCCCACGACGAAATGACCGCGCTCGACCAGCTTCATGCCGAGGCGATACTTACCGTTCTCCGGGTTCTGATCGATATAGCCGTGAAGCTGCAGGGTTTTCAGCAGCGAGTGGAGGGTACTCTTGCTCAGCCCCATCAGTTTGCTGATGTCGGTGATCTTAAGCTCGGTGGCCTGCTCGTTGAACAGGTCGAGGATCTGCAATGCACGTTCAACAGACTGAATAATCGGCATAATGCTGGCATGTCCACGCTGGAATTAAGGCGAAAACGTACCTTTTTCGGGGGGAAAAATCAATGAAATGGAGCCGGCCTGATCCGCCCGGCGGCGCTACGCTTGCACGGGCCTACGGGTTGTGTAGGCCGGGTAAGCGCAGCGCCACCCGGCAAGAAGAGCGCACCGAATCAATAAACTGGGAGAGAGGATCACTCCCCAAGCGTCGCCACCATCACCGCTTTAATCGTATGCATCCGGTTTTCCGCCTGGTCGAACACAATGCTCGCCGCCGACTCGAACACCTCGTCCGTCACTTCCATCCCGCCGTGCAGGTCGAACTCTTTCGCCATCTGCTTGCCGAGCGTGGTCTGGTCGTCATGGAACGCCGGCAGACAGTGCAGGAACTTCACGTCCGGGTTGCCGGTGAGCGCCATCATCTGCGCGTTCACCTGATACCCGCGCAGCAGCGCGATCCGCTCTGCCCACTTCTCTTTGGCTTCGCCCATCGACACCCACACGTCGGTATAGATAAAGTCCGCGCCCTTCACGCCCGCCGCCACGTCTTCCGTCAGGGTAATCTTCCCGCCGTGCTTTTCCGCCAGCGCGCTGCACTCCGCCACCAGGCTCGCTTCCGGCCAGCAGGCTTTCGGGGCCACCAGGCGCAGATCCAGCCCGGTCAGCGCTGCCGCTTCCAGCATCGAGTTGCCCATGTTGTTGCGCGCGTCGCCCGCGTAGACCAGCGTCATCTCGTTAAACGCCTTGCCCGGCAGGTGCTCCTGCATGGTCAGCAGGTCCGCAAGCAGCTGGGTCGGGTGGAACTCGTTGGTCAGGCCGTTCCACACCGGCACGCCCGCATACTGCGCCAGCGTCTCGACCACTTCCTGACCGTGACCGCGATATTGAATGCCGTCGTACATCCGCCCGAGCACGCGCGCGGTGTCCTTAATTGACTCTTTATGCCCAATCTGGCTGCCGCTCGGCCCTAAATAGGTAACGCGCGCGCCCTGGTCAAATGCGGCAACTTCGAAAGAGCATCGTGTACGGGTTGAGTCTTTTTCGAAGATGAGCGCGATGTTTTTACCGGTAAGCTTTTGTACTTCCTTGCCATTTTTTTTGTCGGCTTTGAGCTGTGCGGCAAGGGTCAGCAGAGAAGTGAACTGTGCAGGGGTAAAGTCGAGCAATTTCAGAAAGTGTTTCTTGTACAGATCAGACATTTTATCCTCACATGGCGAACGCCACTTATTGAATTAAAATTCACTTTATATGTGTAATTATTCATTTGCAACCCCGTTTCACAAATCTTTCCAACAAAGGTGGAGGCAAACCCGTCCGTGTGTGAAAATAGAAGTATCTGCCGCACTTTAAAGAGGATTGAGCCATGGCAAACCCGGAACACCTGGAAGAGCAACGCGAAGAGACGCGTCTGATTATTGAAGAACTGCTGGAAGACGGTAGCGATCCGGACGCGCTGTACACCATCGAGCACCATTTCTCTGCGGATGATTTCGACGCGCTGGAAAAAATGGCGGTAGAAGCCTTCAAGCTGGGTTACGAAGTGACCGAGCCGGAAGAGCTGGAAGTGGAAGAGGGCGACACCGTCATCTGCTGCGACATCCTGAGCGAAGGCGCGCTGAAGGCGGAGCTAATTGATGCGCAGGTCGAACAGCTGATGAACCTGGCCGAGAAGTTTGACGTGGAATACGACGGCTGGGGAACCTACTTCGAAGATCCGAACGGTGAAGACGGCGAAGAAGGCGACGACGAAGATTACATCGACGAAGACGACGACGGCGTGCGTCACTAAGCGTTTCAGGCGGTGGCCCGCGCCACCGCTTTTTCAAGGCAGAACCATGGATTACCCGCAGATACTCGCCCCTGTACTCAACTTCCTCCAGTGCCCGACCCCGCAAGCATGGATTGATAAAGCCCGCGACCCGGCGAACCTGCCGCTGCTGCTCACCGACCACATGGTGTGCGAGCTCAAGGCCGCCCAGACCGCGCTGCTGCTGGTGCGTAAATACGTCGCCGACGAAAGCGGTGCCGACGCGCTGCTCGACTGGCTCAAACCCTACGAACAGTTCACTTTCCGCGACGGCCCGGAGCCGGACTTCATCGCCCTGCACAGGCAGATTGGCAAAAGCGTGATGCCCAAAACCGACGACCCGTGGGGCCAGGCGCTTATCGACAGCATGGTGCTGCTGATTAAAGAGGAGCTGCACCACTTCTGGCAGGTGCGCGAGGCGATGCTGGCCCGCGACATTCCGTACGTCAAAATCACCGCCAGCCGTTACGCCAAAGGGATGCTGAAGGAGGTGCGCACCCACGAGCCGCTGACGCTTATCGACAAACTCATCTGCGGCGCCTACATCGAAGCCCGCTCCTGCGAACGCTTCGCCGCGCTGGCTCCGTTTCTCGACGACGACCTGCAGAAGTTTTATCTCTCGCTGCTGCGCTCGGAAGCGCGCCACTATCAGGACTACCTGACGCTGGCTCAGCAGGTGAGCGACGACGATATCTCACCGCGGATAAAGCTTTTTGGCGAAATTGAAGCCACACTTATCTCGACACCGGACAACGAGTTTCGCTTCCACAGCGGCGTGCCGGTGTAAACCGGCATAGCGAAAGGATAAGGATGCGAGATGAATAAAACGTGGACCCGTATTGTGATTGTCGTCATCGCGGCCGCCGCCGTGGCGTTCTGGGTATACTTCGACAAACAGCGTATGCAGCGCACCCCTGAACAGCAGCTTGATACCACCCTCAACACCATGCCCGCCTGGCAGGTGATTAAGGAACAGGAACCCGCGTTCCAGAAACGCATCCGCGAGCAGATCCTCACCATGCAGAAAGCGGGCGAGTCTGAACAGCACATCATCGACGTCATCCAGCCGCAGATTTTGACCCTGCAGATGTCGCGCCTGCAGCACGCCCCGGACGCCAACGTGGTGGATTATATGAAGGCCAACATGGAGCAGACCGCCGCCATCCAGAAGGTGAGCGACGACGCCTGTTTCCGCTTCCTCTACCCGGCGGTAAAAGGGGGTGTCAACCCGATGCGGGTGCTGGATAAAGAGATGATGGCCCGGCGCATGCAGGCCGACGCCGACATGATGCGCGCGGCCTACGGCAAAAACAGCCACACCGTGACCCCCGCCGAACGCGAGGCGGCTGTAGAGGATGTACGACCGATTATGAAGCAACTTGCCGATAAGTACGGCGAGGACATCCAGCTGCTGCAGATACCCGAGAAGGCGGTGGGCAAAGAGAAGCTCTCCTGCGATATGGTGCAGGAGATGTGGGCGAAGGTGCTGGCGCTGCCGGAGCAGAAGGCGGCGAGGGTGATTCGGCTGGCGGTGTCGGAGCTGGACTGACGGTAGCGCTGGTTTTTTGGGCACTTAGCGCGGGTTTAGCGCGTCGTCGCTTGCATGGCGGCGCGCGACAGGTATAATCCACAACGTTTCCGCATCCCCTTCAGTGCCGAAGTGGCGAAATCGGTAGACGCAGTTGATTCAAAATCAACCGTAGAAATACGTGCCGGTTCGAGTCCGGCCTTCGGCACCATCGGAACATCAATAGACGTCAACGGACGTCTTTTTTTGTGCCTGAAATCCAGTAACCGCAAGGCTTTCCTCGCTTTTTCACTCAACCTAAGTCAACCTGATTCAATCTACATCAACTTACTGATGCGGGTACAACTGCGGGTATATCCCGGTTCGATAATGTTTGTACCCACACAGAACCCTTGAAAGGATACTCATCATGGCTCTGAGTGATGTGAAGGTTCGTTCGGCTAAGCCTGAAGTAAAAGCCTATAAACTAACTGACGGTGAAGGCATGGTTTTGCTGGTTCACCCTAACGGTTCCAAATACTGGCGGCTACGTTATCGCTTCGGTGGTAAAGAGAAGATGCTGGCGCTGGGGAAATACCCAGAAGTGTCATTGGCGGATGCCCGGGCACGCCGGGATGAGGCCCGTAAGCTATTAGCGAATGGTGTCGATCCCAGTGAAAACAAGAAAGCCGTTAAGGTAGAGCAGGAACAAGAGGTGATAACGTTTGAAGTGGTAGCCAGAGACTGGCACGCTAGCAATCAGAAGTGGTCGGCATCGCATAGTGCTCGTGTATTGAAAAGCCTGGAAGATAATCTCTTTGCTGCTATCGGTAAGCGGAACATTGCAGAGCTTAAGACTCGGGATCTTCTTGTACCCATTAAAGCGGTGGAGTCATCCGGGCGTCTTGAAGTCGCCGCCCGTTTACAACAGCGAACTACCGCGATTATGCGCTTTGCTGTGCAGAGCGGTTTAATCGACTACAATCCTGCGCAAGAAATTGCCGGTGCGGTTGCTACGGCGAAAAGAAAGCACCGTGCGGCTCTGGATCTTGAACGTATTCCCGAATTACTTCACCGCATAGACCACTATTCTGGCAGACCCTTAACTCGATTGACTGTTGAACTCACTTTGTTGGTCTTCATCCGTTCAAGTGAGCTGCGTTTTGCCCGTTGGTCAGAAGTAGACTTTGAAACGGCCATGTGGACGATACCAGGAGAGCGTGAGCCTCTGGAGGGGGTTAAACACTCTCAGCGCGGCTCAAAGATGAAGACATCGCACCTTGTTCCTTTGTCGCGACAAGCTCTCTCTATCTTGGAAAAGATCAAAAGCATGAATGGGAACCGTGAGCTGATTTTTGTGGGTGATCATGATCCGCGTAAGCCGATGAGTGAAAACACGGTAAACAAGGCTCTGCGAGTGATGGGCTATGACACGAAAGCGGAAGTATGTGGGCATGGATTCAGGACAATGGCTTGTAGCTCACTGATTGAATCGGGCTTGTGGTCGAGAGATGCTGTAGAGAGGCAAATGAGCCATCAGGAACGCAGCTCTGTAAGGGCGGCTTACATCCATAAGGCGGAGCATTTAGGAGAGAGGAGACTAATGTTGCAATGGTGGGCTGATTATCTGGATGCGAATAGGATGAAAGGTGTTAGCCCGTTTAATTTTGCAAAATTGATAATGGACTAACATGCAGTAGTAGCTATACGCATAGTACTTGGAATTCGATTGACTTCCGTTATAGGAACTATGAAGCGACTATTATTTTGTGAGTTCTGTCAATGTTCCGATTGATTGCGATGATATAGGGTGGGATTGGGTCAATGTGGTGGTGAATGGAGGGATGGATCTAGAGTTAATGTATAACAGGATATTGGGTGAAGCCTCGGGGGGATTCAAAGATAATTTAGTGGTATACATGATCAATGGATTGATATGTATATTAATATGTTTTTTATACAGGGGGGGGGGAGACATATCTTAGCTCTCATTGCGGTAGCGTGGGTGATAATAATTTGGCAAGCAATTAATTTTTTTCAAATTTATTTCTTGCTTGTTACAAATTTGATGTTTTTGATAAAAATAAATTAACAATTGATAACAATAGTAAAATCCTATCAGAAAATATTAAGAGGCATTATGGATAAATTTCATAAAGTAGATCTGGCATTTGATTTTTTGGTTAGTAAAGAAAATAACCAAGAGTTATTTACAATTCAAGAATTAGCAGGTGCTACAGGATGGACAATACCAACTTGTAAAACTTACCCTGTGAAAAAATGGAATAGATACGTCTCCCGAGATGGAGAACATTACACTTCATCAGGTATCAAATATTTAAGTAAAGAGGACTTTAGAAATATTCATAGCCAAAAAAATGTTGAAACAGTGAAAAGTGAACGCAGTCTTAATCTAAAAAAGGCTAGAGAATTTGCGCTACTTGCTGTTGCAACCTATAATAATCCATTCACTGAGTTTAAAACGCATGGGTTTATTGTTAATATTACTATTGCTTTTACTGCTCTATTTCACGCTATTTATGCAAAGAAAGGTGTAAAATATTTCTATTTAAATGAAGATGGCACCCCAAAAATTATTGATGGTGAAGAAAAAGCTTGGGAATTAAAAACATGTTGTGAGAATTATTGGCCGGGAGAATCTAAGCCGGAAAAGATAAATATTCAGTTTTTGATTGGGTTAAGAAATATAATTGAACATAGAGGATTACCCGAAATTGATACTTTAACATTTGGAGAGTGTCAGGCGGCCATTAACAACTTCGAGGATATTCTTGAAAAGGAGTTTGGTGATGATCATGCACTGATGGTTAATTTATCTCTTGCCATACAACTTACAAGAATGTCACAGCAAGCCCAAGTTGATGCTTTAAAAAGATTACAATCAAAAAATTTTGTAGTTGTGAAAAAATTCATTGATGACTTTAAAAAAGATCTTTCGGATGAGATCATTGAAAGCCAACAATTCAGGCTCAGAGCACTATTGGTTCCTCTTGTCGGAAAAAAAGCATCAAATTCAGATATAGCCATAGAATTTATCAATGTCAGTAACCTTTCTGAAGAGGAGTTAGAGAAATTAGATTCAGGTATAGCTTTCATAAAAGGTGTAGAGAATCAATTCAAACTTAAACCTAGTAAAGTAGTCGAAATGGTTCATAGAAAACATAAAGACTTCAATCTGAGTACTCATGCTAAATTCTGGAAATTTTATGACGTGAGACCAATCGGTATAGATAAGAGCTTTAAAGGTCAATATTGTGGGTATGTGGAGGGATTCGATGGGTATTTATACAATCAGGAGTGGGTTAAAAAAATACTATCAACCTATGCTGATAATGAAGAATTCCAACGTGTTAAGAGAAGCTAGGTATCTTAATTAATATTTGAGATGATAGCTGGCGGTGATTATAATAAGCTTCTAAATAATTGCCTCTTACTAAGATTGTTTTTGTCTAGGTATGATTATCCTAAAGTGATTTTTTATTAGTATTGGTTTATTTTCTCGAGTGACTAGCACATTAATAGAGTGAAGCAGATATTCATAAAGAACCAATTGTAAGATAATAATTAAGTTGCATTGGTTTTATGGAATGCAATCTGATTAAAGTTTGGTTATAGCGTTTTTAGGAATTACCCTCTGGTATGGTTGGTATGGTTGGTATGGTTGGTATGGTTGGTATGGTTGGTATGGTTGGTATGTGGTAAAGGAGTAACTATAATATCCGCAGTAGCTTGATTAACAATCAAGCTACTGCGGATAGACGTCGATTATGCTAGCCTTAGTAGATAATTTCTTTACCACCCAACTGGATTGTTTCCTGTAGTAGATTTCCGTTAGGGCTATAGAAAATTATCACCACTAGCTATCCTTAGAGGCTTCAACCATGAGGTCACCAGCGGAGCTTGCGACTACATAACGAGCTGGATTCTCATAAAGTCCTATATTTTCCATAGCAAGAGCTTGGAAATGAGCCTTGCCACATAGAATCTTAGCACTTTCCTTGTCACGTAAATCGTCCGCAAAGAGGCTGCTTTTGGTTTCTACTACAAAATAAAGACGCTGCTCATTATCTTCCTCGACAAGTACAGCCCAATCTGGGTTATAACTACCTAGTGGAGTAGGAACTTTAAACCAGCCAGGTAATTTGGCATAAAGTTTAATTGCATCATTCTTCTCCAGCGCATCAGCAAAGTCCCGTTCTGTAGTTGAGTCGTAGACTACATGTTCATAAATCGACTTGTGGGTGTCCATTAACATATTCTGGAGATAACCGGTAAGTTCCTCTTTATCGAATAGTTCCTGTGCGTAAACATGCTGTTCACCTAACATCCGATATTTAATGCCGTCCACTAAGGCTAGCCGTTTACAACGATTGATTATTTCAGCTGCTAATTCGATAAATTGCTGTGGATTACGCTTGAAGTCATCCAGACGCCCGCTTCCAGTCAAGATATTGATGATCGTACGACGGGTCAGCTGAGTACGATCCTGTAACTCCGTTAAAATATCTGGTAGTTCAAGATCTGTTTCATCTAATACAACCGTCGAAGCCCCTGCTTTCTCCGTAGCTTGAACTCCAGCCTTACCAATAGCAATATCAGCCTTTCGCCATTGCAAACGCGCTTTGGCGATGGCAGGCGCTTTTTGCAAGACATTAATACAGTCGTTTATCAGCTTAGCGTTATCAAATTGTACACGATAGGTGGTTTTATACTTGATGCGATCCCACAGCGCTTTAAACTCATCGCTAAGATAGATAGCTTTACCATCCGCTCCTTTACGTAGAGGTACTGGTTCACGATCATCGGCATTTTTGATCTCAAGACGACCTGACACTTTGCGCAACACTTCTGCAATTTGTCCTCTTTGAGCTTCAAACTCGGCTGGTAAGGCTAAAGAACCTTCCTTAAGAGCTTGTTTCAAGGAGTCCTGAACTTTTCCTTTTGCATCAATATGCCCCGCCGCTTTCAGGTATTCCCATAACAATTTAGATTGCTCAAGCCCCATAGGGGAAGTTTGTCCATTAGGCGTAACAACAGCTATAAGAGCAAATTGGTGTTTCTCGACAATACCGAAACGTATGCCTGTTTCCGCCTCAATTTCTTTCTGAAGGTTTTCAGCAAACTGTTCATAGTTTTCGGTAGCTATAACAGTTAGAGTATTAACCTCAAAACCACGTACACGCTCCCCGTTCTGATTAACGCATAAACGTAGTCCACGACCAATAGTTTGACGACGTTCGCGCTCACTTTGGATGTCACGTAACGTGCAAATCTGAAAAACGTTTGGATTATCCCAGCCCTCTTTAAGAGCTGAGTGGGAAAAGATAAATTTAAGCGGTGTATTAAAGGAAAGTAGCTTTTCCTTTTCCTTCATGATCAGATTATATGCTCGCTCAGCATTCTCTCTATTGCCCGCATTGTTCTCTGCCGTATCGGTCCAGCGGCCTTTCTTATCTCGTGAAAAATAGCCGTTATGAACTTCTTCTGCGGTAGAATTCAAATCAATTTCGGAGAACAAACTCTGATAAGCAGGCAATTTGGCAGCACGGCGATATTCTTCTTCGAAAATTCGCGCATAATCGCCTTTTACTGGATTGCCGTCCGCATCATACTGGCGGTACTTTTCTACAGCATCGACAAAGAACAGACTCAATACTTTAATGCCTAACGGACGTAACCTTTTTTCCTTATCTAAATGTTCGCGAATTGTGCGTCGTATCATCTCGCGCTGCACAGCTAACGCATCTACATCACCATATGCTTGCCCTGGCTTCAAAAATATCTCACCGCTGGGATAGCGCAGCTCCATAAATTCTTCACCCTTTGCAGTATTGATTTCACCGACACGAAAATCAGCATAAATTGGGCGCTTGGTGAGCTGTTCAAGATCGTCACCATCAGATACGGTATGTTCTTGCCTCCTCACACCACTGGCGGTATTGATGTCCAGCTCAATTCTGGCACTAATAGTTCCTCGTTTATTGGCAACGGAGATCAGGCGTACAAATGCTTTATTATGAGCATCTTCCACGGTTGCTGAGGCTACCTCAATCTGTTTGACCAGTTTGCGTTCATAGGCATCCACCGCATCAAGACGAAAGACCATGTGGTGTTTATTCACATGGGTGGCGGAGTAACGCAACGTACACAGTGGGTTCATGGCATCCAGTGCTTCTTTACCACGTCCTTCAAGACCACCGTCCACACTTTGGGGCTCGTCAACAATGACAATAGGTCGAGTCGCCTTAATCAGATCAATTGGCTTTTCGCCACCTGTTTTTTCGTTCTCTTTGTAGAGATTATTAACATCTTTTTTGTTAATAGCCCCCACCGTAACCACCATGATTTGAACGTTTGAACTGGTGGCAAAATCACGAACGTCACCTGGCTTGCTGGAGTCATACAGGAAATAGTTAAAAGGAACACCAGAATAGAGTCCTTTAATATGCTCTTCAGTCATTTGCAAAGTTTTATAGACCCCTTCCTTGATCGCCACAGAAGGGACTACTATCACAAATTTACTAAAACCGTACCGCTTGTTTAGTTCGAATATTGTTCGGAGATAAACGTAGGTCTTTCCCGTACCTGTCTCCATCTCAACCGTAAAGTCGCCGGAGGTTAATGTTTCGGATGGCGGCAATCCTTCACGAAATTGTACATCAACCAAATTCTGGCGTAGTTCATCGTCAAGTAGAGTCAGACGATTACCAACACCAAGATCGGATTCGGCCATTCCTAAAGTTAACTGCTCAGGCTGTGTCACGCTAAACTGGTCTGAACTCTGCGACGGAGCTTTCATCGTCACAGTAAACTCTGTGCGGCAAACTTCTTGACCACGAAATAGATCGCATACAGACTCGATTGCCTGCATTTGATAATCAAGATTAGGTTCAAAATGAAGTTTCATATTTTACCCTCACAAACTACGCACATTCTGGATGCCATGCTGTTCCAGGATCGCTGCGAGGTTAGTTTTTGCTACATCATCGGAAAAAGCACTATCGCGGAATACACAAGTAGTATCACCTACAGTTGCTAATTCTTTGCGCCAAGCAATAATCCCTAGTGCAAGAGATTCTATATGATCGTTATTAATCTGCTCAGCCAAGCAGGCTACTAACACACCACCTCCGACAGAGTACACCACACGTTCAGCAATAATACGTTTTTCAATAGGTACACAAAGATCGAGACCCAGTTTAAGCAACAACTCATAAAGGATATCAGTTTCACTACGTCCTTCAAGGAGATGAGCTTCAAAGTCAAGCAGTGTGGCTTCAAAATTTTCCGGTTTAGGATTCCAAGCTCGAATATTAGAACGATTTAATTTAAATACTCGGAAACCAGTATCGCCGTGCCACTCTGGATTATCAGCTTTTGTCTTGCTAGTGGTGCGACGTAAGCGTTCTTTGGTTAACTCAGCTATGGTGCGCGGTTTACCAAGCAGATCACAATATTCTGCGGCTTTCTTTTGTTCTTTGTTATCAAGATGTAAACATTCTGGTAGCTGCACCAATATAAATCGTCTACCTGCATCATCAGTTATGTTTTGTTTATACACAGCCTCGCCAGTGGAACCTGAGCCTGCAAAAAAATCTAAAACAATATCGTCTCGGGATGTGGCTAAACGCATTAACCTAGCAATAACATCTACATCTTTAGGAAAATCAAATACATTGTCCCCCATTAAGGTATTAAGCGCCTTTGATGCAGCCCTTCTATCTCTGTAAAAGATTGATGATGGCGACCAAGTTTCAGTATGGTGTAAATAACGTTTATATTGAATACGTTTATCTTTGGAGTCGGGGTAGAGTAAAAGCCCTGCTTCATCAAGTTTTTTCATAGCCTCTCGGTCATATCTCCAGCCATTAGAAGGAGGTTGGTAGCCCTTCCAATCAAAAACAAGGTTGGGCCGCGGATTTGGGCTAGAAATGTTGTCACCATACCAAACTCCGGAAGAGTCTAGCATTTTATAATGTGAATGCTCTTTTGATGCATTACCATCAGGTAAGCTTTTGAACCAAGCTTGTAACTCTTTTGACGCTGCTGAAAAGTCTTCTCCGAACTGTTCTCTCAGCTCAGATGCTTTGGTATATACGTCTTCAAGGCCTTCTTTTCTATCACGCCATCTAATATCTAATTCTTTTAATCGCGAAGCGTTTTTAGCATATACGACGACGTAATCATGGCCTACAGAAATACGACGTGAATCGTTTTTTCTCCCGCCTTCCCACACAAAAATCCCTTCAAAATTTTCAGCTCCATAAATAGCATCCATAAGAAAACGTAGATTATGCAACTCCGCATCATCTATGGAAATCATTATAAAACCATCGTCTTTAATAAGATTTCGAGCTAATCTCAATCTCGGGTACATCATATTCAACCAGTCAGTATGAAACCTCCCACTTGATTCAGTATTACTACTAATCTTCTGACCGCTTTCTACCTGCCCAGTTAATTCTAGATAATTATTAATATTGTCCTGGAAGTTATCCGGGTATACAAAGTCCTTACCTGTGTTATAGGGCGGATCGATGTAAATCAACTTGATCTTACCGGAATAGCTTTTTTGCATGAGTTTCAGAACCTCGAGGTTATCACCTTCGATCATTAGGTTCTTAGTAGTATCCCAATCAACACTCTCTTCAGGGCATGGTAGTAAAGTGCCTGTACTTGGTGTCAGTGCCAATTGCCGGGCACGGCGTTTACCATGCCAGTTGAGACCATATTTCTCATCTGCGTCTGTAACATTTTTGTCGCCCACTAATGCTCTAAGCACATCCACATTTACTGATACACCGTTAACCCCCTCGGTAATCAGCTCAGGGAACAAATTCTTCAGTTGTTCAATATTGTCAGCCACCAAATCAGTAGACTGAGCCTCTGGATCATTAATATCGATATTTTTCATAGGCATAGAGTAATTCTCAGATAATTTTGTAATTTTAGGCTCAAGCATCCTCTGGCCTTCCCATCTGACGGTCAAAGGATTGACGAATCAATCCCATGACATAGGGAAGCTGCTCTAAACTGGATAATCCAATTTCCACATCGCCATTCCCCCACCGACCAAGGTTTGTAACGTCGGTACAGAGCCCTTTTGGATCATCAATCTCGCTGAATGGCATATTTAGTGACAAGCGCAAGCGTTTAGCCTGAGGAACAACATCGACAAAGTTGGTCTCTGCTTTGTAGGCAATGTAGAGTTTGAGATATTCTTCGTGGATGCATGGATCCAACTCCAGAACTGCCTTGCGCAGGGTATCAAACAGCGTTCTCAGTGCCCCACTGTTAAGATATGGGTGATCGTCTATACTGTAATGCGCGCCTGCATCGGTTATTGTTGGGCGATAAGCATCAAGTACACCACTCTTCAGGACTGGCGATCCCCAAACTTTTGTTGCTATTTTGGCCAGCTGCTCAGCTCGGGCTGTAATGGCATTTTCGTCCCACTTATCAATGTCACCGAGTCCTTCATTGATATTAAGAGCGCTGTATTTGAAACCAATTTTTTTGCCGTCGCTATTAATTACTTGATCACGTTTGTAAGCGAACGAAGCATCACTGTACTCACTGTTATAACCAGTCAAAGTGAGATTACCCAAGGTGTGTAACCAAGTTTGCTGGATCTCTTGCCAGTTTGGACCAAGTTCTGCTCGCCATTCCGCTGACAGCTCTACATTTTGGGGTAAGATGTGCTCAATCGTGTAATCCTCTAGTACGATCCGCTCTTTTCGTCCGTGGTTTTCCAGGCGGCGCAACCAGTAATTTCGACTACGAAAATTATACAAGTCTCGTTGTTTAATCTCACGTTCGAACTCTTCATTCCCTGGGAAACGACGATACGATGGCAACAGTAAGAAAGCGGCCTGGACACTCTCAAGGTAGCGGTCCTTCTTCAATGTACGGCTCAGACCAGCAAAGGTTTTGTTGAGCGAGTTAGTGGGGATAGCACAGATCGCTCGGCGGAACACATAGCTTTCGACCAGACGGACAATGCTTACTAATTCATCAGTCCCCAGCCTTTCCATTTTATAATCGTGGTAAACATCCAGTAAAAATGGATAGGCTACATCGACCTTAAGCTCACGAAGATCATGAAAAGCTTGTTTTATCAGTGGATTTTTTTCTGCACCAAGCGCCATAGCACAGTAGTAATTTGCAAAGGCATGAATATCGGCAACCAGTACTGTAATATCAACCTGGCTGGAACGAGCAAAAGATTTGAAAGCGGTGTAAACATCTCGCACATTCGGGATATCACCTGTTTTCGCGGTGAGATAATGACGCATGAAGGGGTCAAAATGCGTCACGTAGGCCGCTTGGCCGAACGCCTTTTCCATTGGCCGCCAGTAGCTCTGATAGAGCTCAGCTTGAAGCTTCGGTTCTAAACTCATCAGAATATAGTTACGAATCAGGTCTGCCTGGCTTAGCTCAAGTCCGGTGGAATTCATGCTTTCGAAGATCAGCTGGGGGTTGTCTTGTGTACGATCCAGTGAGACTTCAACGATCAGAAGCTTAGCAAGTCCTTGACATATTTCTTCCAACTCATCCTGATGCTTCTCTATCAACCCTTGAAAAAGAATGTAATTCTGCTCAATACGTGAACTTATTTCCAATGGCATCGGGGTAGATTTGAGAATGGCCAGCAGGGTATCTTTGTCGGTCTCTGACAATATGAGTTTATAGTGACGCTCGCCTTCTTCATCCGGATTAAGCAGATAGTAGTTGCGTAGCTTGCGCGCAGAAAAACTGTCGAGTAATTCAGAGAGTTGATTAGTTTCAAAATGCTTAGCTAAGGCTGCGATTAGCAAGGTACAGGTTGTAAGCCGTTGCTGCCCATCGATAACAAGTAGTGCCTCTTGAGTAGTCACGGTGGACAGGCCGCGCTCCACATAAACAATAGAGCCAATAAAATGACCATTTATCCCATTATCACGCCCAGAGCGCATTAAATCCGCCCAGAGCTGTTGGCACTGGGCCTCCGTCCATGAATAATTACGTTGGTAGATAGGAATGACAAACTGTGGAGACTTGCGTAAAAATTTTAGCAAATTAGTTTCTGAGGCTTTCACTTCTTTTTCCTTAGAGATTAAGCACGATCCTTTGACGCTCTGCCAGCAGTGCTTGCAATTGGAGATTCAGCTCAACCTGGCGCGCCATTTGTTTTTCTTTTAGCGCCAATCCACGCAAACGGTTAATCTCGATTTCAAGCCTTTCGTAATCGTTCAATGCCTGCCGGCGCATCTCAGCCTGCTCTTGGGTGGGTACAATACGATAGATCCCTGTCAAACGCGCAGCCAACAGTGTTTGTACGCAATCGATCCACCCCTGGTAAAGACTATAGAGTGTGGCCTGAGGTTGGCGCGAGATTGACAAAGATTGCAAAAAAGCATGCCCTACTTCCGGAGATGTCAGACAGGCAGTCTCAGGAGCTTCAACCATGGTATGAAAAAATGAGGCATATACCAAGCCACCATCAAGTACTACTTTACCAAACTCGTTCTGAGCCCATCGTTTGTGGGCCAAAAATAGAGTCTGAATTTGACCTTCAACCAGTTGTAATAAAACAGGATAAGGAACAGCACGATGTAGCAGCTCAGCCAAACGGACACGGTTTGCTGGTTTCACGACACCTCGTAAAGTCACAGATAAAATCGTAATCTCAAGATACTCACGCTTCGTATCCCGATAGTCTGGCACCCCAATTGTATTGGGCTTAAGTGCCGCCAACCACTGGATTTCAGCAATGTTATCAGTGATCAAACGCTTATCAGCTGCCGTAGCCGCAATATTTTCCAGCAATATTTTCTTAGGGACGCGTTGACCCACCTGACAGCTGTCAGGAAGCTCCAGTGCCTGGATAACGGTTTGCGCGTCAAGACATGTCATATTGACCCACTCTCTGGCAAGATGACCATAAATGCTATCACTTCAAAATCATTACTCCCAGCAAACTCTCCCTCGATGGCGTGGGTTCCACCTGGAGTGAAAAGACTGGCAACAGCACGTTCTTCATTTTTACCCGCTATTGATGCAACCGCTGCGGTAAGAAGTTTTTGTGCGTGACTCATGTCTTCACCATATCTGGTTTTTTTATCAAAACTGGCACACGCTGTATCGTCGGGAACTTCACGCCCAAGCGCCAGACGTTTCAGGCTATCGAGGATGCGTTTAGCCTGTGAGTAAGGCAATAATACCGCACCATCATCTCCCATGTGAACCAAGTAGTGTGGTGCAAGAGGGTAATCTGAAGATGCTTGTTCAACGAGTGCTTTATGCTCTTTCTTCTCACAAGCCTGCAGACAAAAAATCATACCTGGTGGTATTTCCGGATCCAGGCTAGTGGTAACTGCGTATACACCTAGTGGTTGAGCCTCAAGCTTGTCAGGATAAGTCTTTAAATACTTTGCCAAATCAATACGGAAGTCGTTGAGTGTAAGATCAGTGATCGATACCCCAGTAGAAAGGTCCTCCAAATCGATCACGGTATCCTGCAATTTGAGCAGTTGTTTACGTCGATACTCAAGATCATTCATAGAGTTACCGGATTGCTGCTCGATCAAATTCTCTTCACCTGTCGCAGAAATATCAAGCAGAACCATACGACCACTAACCCGCTGCTCCAGATTTATGTATTCCTCTAACTCCATGTTAGGCCAGAAGTTTACAAGCTGAATGCATTGATTTGGTGAGCCAATACGGTCAATACGGCCAAAACGCTGAATTATGCGGACCGGATTCCAGTGGATGTCATAGTTGATCAGCCAATCACAGTCCTGAAGGTTTTGTCCCTCAGAAATACAGTCTGTTGCGATTAGTAGATCAACTTCACCTTCAGCAGTAAGCTCCTCCGGACGCTCTTTAGCTCTTGGAGCAAACGCGGACAACACATCATTCATGCTCTTACGCAAGCCAGGCAAGGTGGTCTGTATACCTGAGCTACCAGTTACCAGTGCAGCATCAATCCCCAACTGCCCTTTCGCCCATTGGGCAAGCTGCTCATAAAGATAGTTTGCGGTGTCAGAGAACGCTGTAAATACAATGATTTTTCGATTACCGCTATTGATGGGATGTTGACATTTGTCTTCAATCATCTTGCGAAGAGCAGCCAGTTTAGCATCACGATCAACATCAACTTGTTGAGCAGCCGACAACAATGTAGCTAAACGATTACGATCCTCGATCAGATCTTGTCTCCAGCGAATCAGGTCTACATCACCAAGTAGTACTTTGACTTTCCGACCAACCAGAAGAGCTTCAAAAGCAGGATCATCAATATCAACATCAGTGATGTCTATTTCTTCAAGCTCTCCGGTATGCAATTCAATGCGAGCCAAAGTTGATTCCACATCCCTAAGTTGCCTTTGCACTGTCAGGGCGAATGACTTCACAGAACTTTCCATACGCTTTAGTACATTCACACGCAGTAAGTTGATTAAACTTTCTTCACGGTCCACTTGGCGAAAAAAACTTTCTCCGCCGCGAATCTGGGTGCTGTACTTTGCATCATATGCTGCTTGCTTGTGTGGCAAAACATAACGAAGCGGTGCATAACTAGCCAACGTAAGCCGGCGGATTTCCAGATTAATGTCACGAATAGCACGGAACTCACCTGCAAGATCAACGTCCGCCTTAATGTTTATTGGGGGTAAGCGCTCAGGAAAACGACCAGTCTCACTAGTGCCGTAGTATTTCTCCACATGTCGTCGAGATCGAGCGATAGTTAAATGATCTAGCAATGTGAAATAATCAAAGCCTAACATTTCAATCAATCTGGACGGTGTTTTTTCAAGTTCATCTATTGTCAACCAACGGTTGAATTGAGCTTGAGCTTTGCGAGTAGTTGTCTCAATACTGGTTATGCCATGCTCCAGCAAAGCGGTATCATCACCTTCAGTCACAAAGGCAATCTGATTGCGCAAGTCTGAAAGACGATTATTGACCGGCGTAGCTGACAACATGAGAACTCGAGTCTTGACTCCTTCCTTAATGATTCTGCGCATCAAGCGGTTATATCGAGACTCCCTACCTTTATGGGTAATTTTATTGCGGAAATTGTGAGACTCATCAATCACCACTAAATCGTAGTTACCCCAGTTGATGTGAGACAAGTCGATATCACCAGAACTCCCTCTGTCACGTGACAAATCAGTATGATTCAGAACATCATAATTAAAGCGATCAGCTGCAAGAATGTTACGCTTGTCGTTAGTTTGGTATAAAGTCCAGTTGTCACGTAGCCGCTTTGGCGCTAACACTAAAACACGATCATTACGTAATTCGTGATATTTGATAATTGCCAGCGCTTCAAATGTTTTACCTAGACCAACACTATCCGCGATGATACACCCACCAAAACGATTAAGTTTATCAATCGCCCCGACTACTCCATCACGCTGAAATTTGAAAAGTTTTTTCCATACCACTGTGTTTCGGATACCAGTTGCGGATTTAACGATCCGCTCCTCATCCATTTCCCCCTCACTATCACGAAATAGGCTGTGCAATATGAGCGAGTAAACAGTAGATGGATCACGGTGTTCACCTATGGACTTCAAAGCTGCAATCATTGCATCGCGATCATTATCATCAGATGCTGAAATACTATTTCCATCTCTATTTAAACTCAGCCATTGCATATCGAACCATTGGGATAATATGGCGGCTTCACTGGGTGATTCTGAAGCCTGAATTAAGCTCAGCGGGTTACCAGGCGTTAATCCAAGACCAGAGGTGCTAAATGCGAACGACCCCAAAACGACTTGCTCGGGTGTAGCATCAGGTTTGCGTATAACAACAGTACCTTGTGGCACCGGCCCAAGCGCCCGACGAAGCTCCACTTTTTCACTTATCCATTTAGCACATTGGTTAGCTAACCATCGTGTCTGTAAGCAATTTCGCGCACTACGGTCACCTTCATCTCCTAGGTAGTCGCGTAGGTTTTCTGCTGAGGGTAAGATCAATTGAACCTGATCAATCACAGACAACTCTTCACGCATTTCAGCAAAAGCATATAAAGAGAAAGATGGGGTCACACACCCCAGTTGGTTACCAGATTTGAAATGAGGTCGAATCAAGTCAATAACACGATCTTTACCGGAGTTATGGATTAACTTCATAGCTACTCTCGCTCAATTGCCTATAGACACTTCGGCATGTAGTTCTACCCAAATAATGCTACAGAGTACCATCTTGTCTAGAGAACGTTAGTAAAAACAGAGAGTTTTGCATAAGGACATCAACTTTTACCTACAGCCAATCAACACCTACTTTTTCGTCTTGAATCAATATGACTTTGCGAGCATGATCGCAATAACATCAGCTTGTTACCCGGTTCATTCCTATGATATCTGTCGAAACGCTGCAATCAGCAATCTCCAACGTTTCTGTATGGCGTCAGGGTGATGTATGCGCACCGCATAAGCCGTTGCTGCTGTTGTATGTGTTGTCACAGTACAAAGCAGGGCACCCACGCCTGTTTAATTACGGCCTTGAGATTCACGAACCGCTCACTCGCCTGCTGAAAGAGTTTGGTCCCAAGCGTCACACTGACTATCCCAATATGCCCTTCTGGCGACTCAGAACTGACGGCTTCTGGGAAATTGCCAATGCAGAAGGCTGCAAACCCCGTAGAGGCAACACCCAGCCGACAAAGAAAGAGCTGATTGATAACCAGGTAGCGGGAGGCTTTGATGAAGCGGCTTACCAGCAGTTGCTGGCGCATCCGGAGATGATCGACCAACTGGCCCAGCAGATCCTGATCGATCGTTTCCCCGAGAGTATTCAGAGGCTCCTCGCCAACCAACTGGGTTTGGATTTTATCGACCGTTCAAAGAACCGCGATCCGCGCTTCAGAGACATCGTTCTCCGGGCTTACCATTCGCGATGTGCTTTCTGCGGTTACGACCTACGGCTGGATGGTGCGCTGGTTGGTATTGAAGCAGCCCATATCCACTGGAAAACCTATGGCGGACCGTGTGTGGTAAACAACGGTCTGGCGCTGTGTTCACTGCACCATGATGCTTTTGATATGGGCGCATTCGGGCTGGATGAAAACCTGACTATCCGCATCTCCGGCGGCGTCAGCCGTAGCCCGGTGGTGGACAATCTGTTCTGGCAACGGAACGGTCAGCAGTTGCATCTTCCTCATGACACATCGCTGTGGCCCACTGAACAATACGTCGGCTGGCATCGTAAGCAGATCTTCAAAGCCTGAAAAGCATCACAATCCATAATGCTGTATTAGACCAAATCTTGATCAAGAAACACAACCAGGTGATAGAGCGATACGGGCCATCATCATGACCAATTCACAAGGAATTTGGCTACTTAAGCCAGAATGATGTTAATACATCCCAGTAGCCCTAGTCAGAGATCAGATAAGAGCAGATATCAGCAGCCTGATAAGTTAATGACGTCAAATCATGTAAGAAATGTTCTTTCTGCGATTCATCGGCACAGACGTAAATCATCGGACTCGTGCAGTGGAAACAGTACAGTTTCCAGAATGAGGGAAAGCGAAAATCTTCTGCATTGACCAGATTTCCCCATTCATCGACCACGCATTTAGTCGATTGTTGTTTCATACAGATACCTCAACATTATTCTTGGGTAGCAGGTAATGCAGCCAAATCACTACACCACTGACCTTCTGGTAAAACCTTGTTGATGTGTTGCTGGAGACCTTCTCTGGCCTGTTGAAACTTGCTGGTATCGGCAGACTTTGCCCTTTGGCAGTAGAGCAATGAGGCTTTACTTAACTGCTCAAGTGCTCTCAAACGCCAGCCACGCCGCTCGGCATCACTGCAACACCCAAACAAGCTATCCCGGCAGACCCTTAGCCGGGTGATGTATAAACGGTATTCCGCCACTTTTACCGCGATTGTGTTCTCTGGCTGTTTCATTTTTGATTTCCCTTGTTTGACAGGTATGAGAAATACCCGACAGGAGAGATGCCGGGTATAAATGGAGTTGTGGATTTGCTGATTCACTGCGGTTGGAGCGACAAGCTTCAAGTGTGCTGGTCCAGTCACGACTGCGAGGACATTATTTGTCGCCGTAATAACGGGGTTTGTACAGGATGCAGAGCCAGTTGCGTAGCCGCAGGATCAGGGGCCTGGCTTACGTGGACGCCCTGCTGCTGAGCGTGGAGGAACGTCATTACAGCCGTATGCACACAAACCTTCTTTTTGTTCTTCCTTAGCCAGATAGCTCAGAACATGACGGATATTGTTAATGCTTTCCGGATCGTTATACCGAACAGGTATATTGATATTTACAGAATACTGCGGCCGATATTCACATCGGTGCGATACGCCGTCCCGGTGCGTTATTTCCTCCCAAAGTGTATTTGCTGTAAGGGCAAAGGGATATGAGTGCTGTGTTTTTTGTCTGTCCAGCCAGAATACGACATGCGCATGGTATCTATGTCGTTCAGTCCATTCGACAACCCAGAAATAGCCCACCACACCTTTCTCTTTTGTCATTTTCTCCATTAGTTCACGCAAGTCACGTTCAAGTGTTTGGTGATTTAAGCTTGAATACCGGGCACTGTCCTTTTGGTAGAAAAAATCCATACGTAATGCCAAAAGGCATGAGTATCTGTTTATCATTTCATCGATGTGTGCATTAAGAACTGAAGCCAGAAACCAGTCTTCATTAAAGTTTTTGACGGTATTTTTGAGCATGATTATTCCACTACTGATGATGAGAGAGGCCAGTGCAAGCACTAAGTTTATGATATTTCATGCAAGACTTTTCTTTAAGGCAATGCTGAGCTGATACTTAAATTAATTATTGCTTTAAAGACGAGACTGGTTGTTCCAATAGTATTTGCGAGGGTGTTTAAAAGAGACATTGGCAGTAAGCGGTGAATATAAGAATAAATGAGAGTGAGTATAATTATATTAAAAAACCTATATTAAATTACGTAACCTCCTGAGTAAAACACCAACACTAAAGGTTCTAACCTCGAGATGCTTGTATTCTATCCAGCATCCATTTTTCCACTTCGCTTTTTAGCCAGCGTGAACTGCGACCCAGTTTAATTGGTGCAGGGAACGCATTCTCTGAAATTAATCGGTAGAACCATTTGTCTGTCATGTTTGTATAGGCGGTGATGAACGTCATATCAACGAGCTGATCATTCAGTAAAGATGTGGTTGTCTGGGTGCTGGATGATATCGGATGAGTTTTGTTTGTCATGGAAATGCTCCCGCAATTTAGAGTGATGTCGGGAGAGGGCCTGTTGCCATCTATGGAGGAACGGGCATCCTTCTCATACCATTAGCTGATAAGTAGAAAATTACATCAGCTGGTTTGCACCAGCTAGTAGTGCTGTCAGTACATAACGTGTCCGGCTCTGTAACGTCTGATAATAAGAACAGAACTCCCGTGAGCTACGTTCGCGGAGCATGTGACAATGCAAAACATAGTGTATGCCTGCCACAAATTTCTGTATGCTGTACAAGTTTTATGAATGATCATTTTTACCTGGCAAACCGCTGAAAGTCCCTTTTTTAGAGGTTAGCGTCGATTTTACTCTTACAAAAAACTTACAATTTGCGAGCTATTTTCACTCAAAATAAAAACTTGTTTACTTCATAATCGATTCATTGTAAGTACTATTTATGGTGGATTTTATTACAGGAGGTAACGGTGAGTGATAACGATAGTGAGAATTATTATCTAAAAGGAATTGGTAAACTGGTCGCTGAAGAATTAGCAAGGCCAGAAGAACCTCCCTGTGAGGGAGGGAACCGCTTTACCAGTCCTGAGAGCAAATTTAGTGTCGATTCTTTGCCAGAAGACGAGTCTGCGCAGGCGGCCGAGGATTGTGACATTGAAGATAAGACAGGAGAACCGGCCTCAGGCAATCCGGTATCTGAAAGCAGCAAAAACGCCACTGGGGCTGATGAAGCTATTAAGCGTTTGATGCAAAATATACAGGCTGGGGAAAAACGCAATGTTAAAACTAAAAGTCTTCATGGTGGAGATTGTTCATGTCTACAAGACGTCGATTTAAAGTGGTTGAAGGGGGCGGTTAATTCACGTGCTATTTTTTGGTTCTGGGCGTATATACGAAAAGCCTCTGCCCGGGAGCTTTATTTACCCGAGAATACGGCCGGCTTAATTCCGGAATGGAATAAAAGAGAGGAAACTTTATACTCTTTTTTCAGACTATCTGGTAATCCAACGAGTTCAGCTGAAAGAAGTCGAGTAATTATTACCTTCATGAATAAACTGTCTTATTCCTTCAGTCCATATCAGAGTAAGCAAACATTCGATTATATTCGTAGTATCTGGCTTGTTTTTAATAGTCAGGTTCAAAGCCCCGGATGGTTAAAGAAAAATGATAATGAAGGCATTGAGTGGGCGTGGTCATATTTATCAAAGAAAAAGGATATAAAAAGAAATGTTCTGTCCTGGTTTAAACCCGCAGACCTTAATGAGCGATACATTGGTGTAATGGGTGCTATTGATTGCTGGGCCATCCCGAATAAATTGGATGTAGAAAGTCACAGAAAATTTCTGGATGATAAAAATGCACTCCTGAAAAAAATGAGTGATTCTTTTAAGCAACGAAAAAGAAGGTCTGGAAAACATGATTTAACAATCTCTGCCAAAGCCAGCAAGGAATTATCTGAGTTAGCAGTGGCACTTGATAAAAAAGAGATCAAAGTTATTGAAAAACTTATTCATGATGAGTATCTAAGATATAAAAGCAAGCTTTTTGATTACAAAAATCCATCCTAGACAGGCAACGATAACTCCAAAAAATATAACGCCTACATTACTCATGTGAGTCGCCGGGAGAAAAATTTCCCGGCATAGTTTTTTCACAGGAGTAAATCATGCCTCAAATCCCCGATCCGCACGATACCAGTGATGCGGTGCGTACCTGTCTCAATCTCTTACCCCGGCAAGCTACTGAACGTATTCTGTCCCGCCTCAAGGAGGCGATTAACTATGAACCCGTGATAGGCATCATGGGCAAAAGTGGTGCGGGCAAGAGTTCATTATGCAACGCGCTTTTTCAGCAACCCATCTGTCTGACCAGTGATTTGCTAGGCTGCACCCGGGAACCCCAGCGTCTGTTACTCACCGTTGGTGAGCGCAGCATGACACTGGTGGATTTGCCTGGGGTGGGCGAGACACCGGAATACGACGAGGAATATCTGGCGCTCTATAAGGCGTTGCTGGTAGAGCTGGATTTGATTATCTGGGTACTGCGTGCCGATGACCGTGCCCGGGCAACGGATATCACGGCATACAGGGCACTGATGGAAGCCGGTGCCGACCCTTCACGTTTCCTGTTTGTACTGACTCAGGCCGACCGCATTCCACCCCTCAGGGATGGTGAGCCCTGGCAGGCATCACCTTCTTCTGAGCAATGCCTTTCACTGGCTGCAGTCAGTGCGCAGGTTGCCGGTCAGTTGCCGTCCTCTTTCCCGGTCATGGCTGTCTCTGCACATACCGGCTATAACCTGCCCGCCCTGGTGGAGTTGATTGTGCATGCCTTGCCCGTACAGGCCAGCAGTGCCGTGTATTGCCAGCTGAAACCAGAGCATCAGACCCCGGACACTGTCGCCGCTGTACGGCAGCAGTTTGGTGAGGCAGCGGGTAAGGCTTTTGACTCGGTGATTAATCCTGACCACCTGCCTTCTGTCTGGACTGCTCTGTTAAGGTGTCTCCGACAAAAATTAGTGCAACTTGCCACGACATTATGGGACCGAGTATTTGGCTGAAATCTGCCGCTTTACCTCTCAATTACCACATTCAAAAAACAGTATATTGATCTGTAAAAACGATCGATAATGGAATATCGATCGTTTTTATCTATTAAAATATCGATGTATAAACCCCCTATTGATCGCTTTTACCTATCAAAGCAAAGGGATATTTCTTTCTCAAAAGTGTTCATGAGCACGACGAACAGGGACGTTGACGTGATGGTCCGGATACAAAGATGCATCAGGTTCTGTGTACCGCGTCCTCCGTTGCCGCTTCTGATTCATTAATAAGGTGACATATGAAAATTCAGACCGTGATTGCACTTGTTTTGTCAGCCATTTCGGTTTCTGCTCAGGCGGGTAACTGGGCTGTGAAAAACGGCTGGTGCCAGACGCTGACCGATAATGGTCAGGCACTGGTGATGCTGAAAAACAACACCATTGGCATTTTTGGTCAGTTGCAGGGCTGCCCCAATGGCCCGCAGGAGCTGATGGGGAGTCGCATCAGTGTAAACGGCAATCTGGTACCCACATCTCAGTTATGCAACCAGCAAACAGGATTTAAGGCTGTTGAGGTTGAAGGTGGGCAGGCACCTGCAGCCGCCAGAAAGGCAATTGCTTCGATTGCAGTTCAGGAAACATCGACCCTTCAGGTCTTTGGTGCGCAACTGACATTCACCCGTGGGGACATGATGACGGTCTGCCCGAAATACGTATCTGCCCTTGCTGCCAGTGCCGGGAGTCGAGCGCCGGAGATTAACAAAGGCTCAGTCATGAAAGCGGCCAAAGAAGCGTACACGAAAGAGTATGACCGTGACACGGCTGAGGCCGCTGATTTTGGCAGCTATAAAGTGGAGGGAAATACTGTGGTTTATGAGGTCTACAATGCCGGATATCGTACCTACGATAAGGTGGTAGTGACCGTTGGTGCTGATGGTAAGGCCACCGGTGCCAGGGTTGAATACATGGGGCAATAACGTCTTATCCGCCACGCCATTTTTAATGTTAAAGGCCATGTTCTTTCGGGAGCGTGGCCTTTTCTTTTTATACCGATAAACACACAAAGGAGTGAATTATGCGATTAGAATCCCGCTTTGGTGCGGTGAACCTTGTTCGCCGTGACCGTCCCTTAACCCATGATGAACTTGCTCACTATGTTCCCAGCGTGTTTAGTGAGGAAAAGCATGAATCGCGCAGTGAGCGCTATACCTGCATACCGACCATCACTCTGTTGGATAACCTCCAGCGCGAAGGTTTTCAGCCGTTCTTTGCCTGCCAGACCCGTGTGCGTAACCCCGACAAGCGGGAACACACCAAACATATGCTACGTCTGCGCCGCGAAGGGCAGATTACCGGTAAACAGGTGCCGGAAATTATCCTGCTTAACAGCCATGACGGTTCCAGTTCATACCAGATGCTACCGGGACTGTTCCGATCGGTCTGTCAGAACGGACTGATTTGCGGCGAGAGCTTTGGAGAGGTGCGAGTGCCCCATAAGGGCAACGTGGTGGAAAAGGTTATCGAAGGGGCTTACGAGGTGCTTGGGGTGTTTGACAGGGTGGAGGAAAAACGCGACGCCATGCAGTCACTAATGCTTCCGCCACCAGCACAACAGGCACTGGCAAAAGCTGCACTGACATATCGCTTTGGCGAGGAGCATCAGCCTGTGACGGAATCACAGCTATTGGCCCCTCGTCGCTGGCAGGATGAGTCCGGAGATCTCTGGACTACTTATCAGCGTATTCAGGAGAACCTAATCAAAGGTGGTTTGAACGGTCACAATGCAAAAGGAGAACGCACACATACACGTGCAATTAAAGGTATTGATGGTGATGTGAAGCTGAATCGAGCTCTGTGGGTGATGGCAGAAAATATGCTGCAGCTTGCTTCATGACCTTTTTTATTATCCCTTCCCCCAAGCCTTGCCAATAAACCTGCGAGGCTTTTTGTTTTAAGGAGCAAATATGTCTGTATTAAATTTATCCCCGGTATTTCCTGCAAACGAGCAACGCGTCATTCGTCGAGCATTACGACTACTGGAAAAATATCAGCGTCAACCGAGTGAGTCATTTACCTCCACCAGCTTCACCAAAACCTGGATGCAACTGCAGATGGCTCACCTGGAGCGCGAGGTCTTCATCGTGGTGTATCTCGATAACCAGCACTGCCTTTTGGAGCGAGAAACACTGTTTATCGGCACGCTGAGCCATACCGAAGTACATCCGCGCGAAGTGGTGAAGTCAGCCCTGAAGCACAACGCTGCTGCGGTAATTCTGGCCCATAATCATCCTTCGGGTACGACAGAAATCAGTCAGCAGGATAAACATGTGACTCAGCGGATTGCTAAAGCGCTGGCACTGGTAGAAGTGCGAGTGCTGGATCATTTAGTTGTTGGGAATGAAGTGGTTTCTTTTGCTGAGCAGGGCTTGCTTTAAACAGGGGTTTCATGTCATTTACATCACCTCATAAATGGGGGCTACAAAGCGATATCACCCCACGATTTGGCGCAAGATTAGTTCAGGAAGGTAACCGGCTGTATTACCTGGCTGACAGGGCTGGATTGACGGGGAGTTTTAGCCCGATACACCTGCAGAAATTAGATCTGGCTTTCCCGCTGTTTGGAGAACAACTGGAAGATATGCTGCGTGCTGGCGAACTAAATCCACATCATCAACGTCAGGTGAACATTCAACTTACGAGTTTAACCTGTATAGCTGATACTCGTGGTAGCTGAGGTTACGTTTAAATTTCTATTTATCCAACCCCGTAACACCTTCTCTCTTCTTCTTTTCTCAGGATACTACCCATGCACATTTCAACTGTACCGGCCAAGGTGCCGGTTTTGTCACGTCCGTCGCCAGTGCACGTCTGGCAGCAACTTTTAACGTATTTGCTGGATCATCATTACGGCCTGACGCTTAACGACACACCATTCCATGACGATGCGACCATTGAGGAGCATATCGATGCAGGAATTACGCTTGCCGATGCTGTTAATTTTCTGGTGGAACGTTATGAACTGGTTCGCATCGACCGTAAGGGATTTACATGGCAGGAGCAGACACCATTTCTGACCGCGACTGATATTCTTAGAGCCAGGCGAGCTACCGGATTAATAAATACTTGAATTCTTCGAGCCTCACTCCTGATTTTTACCTCTGAACTTCCCACCTTTTTTATTCATCGCATAATGCGCCTGCCACTCTCGGCAGGCGTGTTTGCTTTTATGGGCGATTAACGATGCAAACAGAACCCGACGTGTTGACGGAACAGAATGAGCTCAATCTTTCGACAAGTATCGAACGGATTGTCACCGGTTGATATTCAAGACAATCACAGACTGAGAAACGTCGCCAGCAGATTAGTGTCGTATTTCAGCCAATCTCAGATATCGGTGGGGAACAAGATTGTGCTATGAAGCTCGGATAGCGTGTTTAATTGGCAATACCAAATCAAGGGGGTAAGGAAAAATACAATCTTCAACGACCCTTCCACGTAGTACCTTTCATAATCATATGCCAACCATCCTCTCCGCTGATAATCTTTAACATCGGCGTGCCACCCGCAGACAATCCATCAATAAAACTAGATAAGTAAAGATACTGATTTGCAAAGCGAATACTCATTCTCACTCGTGAAGATAGTGAGTCCTGATTGATGTTTGCTCTAATGTATTCTCTGACATATTTATCGCGCCAATTAGACCACTGAGACTTATAGCTCTCGATCTCAAGATCCACAAAATCAAAGACATTTTCCCTGAGTGAAAGTGCGGTTTCCATTACCAGCACTTGGTAATCAGTCTCAAATTCTTTTGTATCCGAGAGTAGTTGATAAATATCCCTAAACTCTAAAAGATTTTGGTAAACGAGGAGATTTGCTTTTTGCTGTATCTTCAGCGATTTCAGCGTTGTTTTGACGGCTATCGATTTCAGCTTTTTGAGCTCATCAGTGATCATTTCGGCTTCATGGAGCTTTTCCTGAAATTTAACTGAGTTACCTCCTATAGAAAACTCAGTTATCGATGGTAACAACGCGTAAACAGAAGCGCCCAGACAACCAGAAACGATAAATGCTACAAAAGCAGTTCCATCGAGTAATCCGGAAACCAGCAGAGCGACACCTAGAATCACAACAGCTACAAAAAGAGATACATTCAGCAATTTTTTCATCCGTGAAGACCTTTTGGACTGATTTTATACGAAGTTGAGTGTTATATAACTTCGGCTAGCTTAAGCTACCCACATACGCGAACGCGATTTGTCTAATATTTTCAATTGGTAATGAATTATTTAAATCAATTAGTATCACTAACAGCTTAGTGATACTAATTGTGTTTGGGCTTTAAATGATGATAACTCATTTTCCCTTCCCAGAGGCCAAGGTCGTACTCAAAGGCTGCTTAATGTGAGGGAATGTGGCAAGTCAAGCAATGACTCGAAAACGTTTCCCTATATTCTATTGACTAAAATGAAACGTTGCTGCATCCTTTCTTTAATCGAAAAAGGAGCATAATCATGATAACTAACATTTCCTCTCTTGAATTAGGCCAGTATCTAACACTAGTACGTGAACGTGCCGGAATTAAGCAAGCTGAACTAGCCCGTAGGGTAACCTGGAGCGCAGCAGTACTATCTCGTATAGAGAGTGGAGACCGTTCGGTAGAGTCGGGGGAGCTGTCAATGCTGTTGGAAGCGATTGATACTCCAGAGGCTCTACGTCTTCGTACAATTCTTGAACGTAACTGGCAGATAATTGAGCGTCCAAGCCTTGACCACCCCGATCAGGATCTTTTGTGGTCTGCAGAAGAAGTTGCCAAGCAGCTTATGGAGTTAGCTCAAAAACCCGACACCAAAAATGCCTTCGAACGCCGTCTATCTACTTACGTAGGTGAATTGAAGGCTTCGGCAAACTTATTACTCAAACGTGAGCATCAAGTAGCATTTATTGGCAGTATTGGTATAGGTAAATCCACTGCAATCTGCAGACTTACTGGTCTTGAGGTCTCCAACACGGATGCTCACCCTTCGGCTCCTGTACTTGAGGCTGGTGCTGGGGGTATTACAGTTTGTGAAGTACACCTTCGTCAGGGGCCTAGTTATGGACTTATTATTGAACCATGTCTGGATGACGTTATTCGTGCTCATGTAACCGATTTTGCAGAATATATTCGAGGTATAGGCATCCAAGGGGGGAGCGGAGATGAATCACAGGGAATTTCAAAAGAAATTGAGAGAGCGATTCGCAATCTTGCCAGATTGCGAATCAGCAAAAGCAAAGGAGTGGACGGAAAAACAGTCCGTCATGATGAAGCTAAAGAGCTTGCTAGCAAATTCAGCAGTACCCGCGAAGTTGTTGTCGAGATTCTGTCTAGAATGGAGCTTCCTCGACGTGACCGCCGTGATGTTTGGTATGATGCCAGCACGGGAAAACAGCCTCTTAATTGGCTAAAAGACACGTTTGAGGAAGTCAACAATGGTCGTCATCCTGAATTTACACTTCCTGCACGCATTGAAGTAATAGTACCAGATCACCTGCTTCCGATAGATAATCTGTCAGTACGTTTTATAGATACCAAAGGGATTGATCGTACATCAGCACGAGCAGACCTCGAATGCCTTCTTGATGATCCTCATACGCTAGCTATCCTTTGTTCTGGTTTTAACAATGCTCCAGCTGCGGAAGCTAGACTACTTCTCGAGCGAGCTAAAGATGCAGGTGTCCGTGGTCTTATCCAAAAGGCAGCATTACTAGTACTCCCTCGCGCAGGCGAAGCTCTTGAAGTAAAGGATGAGATGGGAATGAGAGTTGAGAATGCGGAAGAAGGTTATGAACTGAAGCATGAACAAATATCCATGAGTCTAGCACCTCTTGGATTATCTGAATTAGCCGTCGGCTTTTTTGACTCTCGCCAGGATGACCCTAAATTGTTCCAGGCGTTTCTATCAGAACGGCTGAATAATGTACGTCAGTCTTTCGCCCATCAGTTGAGTGAAATCATCACTAATGCCAATGCTCTTCTGCAAAACTATGAACTGGCTCAAACTCAAGAAGTCATTCGTCAAGCGGCACAACAACTACGAACTTGGATCAACCGACATCGTTCGCTTGAACATTTAAATATGCATGTTCAGGACAGCCTTATTGAGCAGTTGGGCTACGCCTACGCAGCAACTGTTAGAGCCTCTGTAAATCGGGAAGGGGACTGGTACAACTTTAATTTTGGTCATCACCTTGGTTATGGTGCAAGAAAAATAGCGGTTCAATCACTCAGTTCTGCAGTCTTGGGGTTTGCTGAGATTTGCCAGAACATGGCAGAAACACCTGAACTTGAAGAAGCAAACGAATTACTTGGACAATCCCAGCGTTTACTTCAGACAGCTTATGACGAGCTACTGTCTAAAATTCAACTTATGGGTCAAACATCTTTCCGCGATGAATTAAAACAAGATAGAAATTTCTGGAATAGTTGCCAGAGAGAATGGGGGCAAGGTAGTGGCTACAAAGGCAGGATTGCTGCCCATAGTCGAGACTGGTTTAACAACCCGGAGAAAAAACGGCTTGAAGATGAACTGTGGTCAATGATTCAACGTGAATGGGATTTGGCGCTAACCCGGGTTGAATCGTTACTGATTACCGACGAATAAATAGTAAGGTAAGTACCAGATGCATAACAAAACTCCTAGTTAAGAATCATGCGGCAGGTTGCTACTGGAGAACTTTCAGAACTCTGTGTCACGTAAAAGCTTTACAGCATCATCACATTATTCAGACGATTATGTTCAGAGTTGTTGGGAATTTTGAGCCTATGATAAAAGCTTATTGACCCACCCTAAACCTTGCTTTGATAGCCATACCAGTGTTGTACTGGTATGGTTTTGTGCCCATCTGAGGTGTCTGTTTTTTGTACGGATTTTAACTTGTGGGTACAAGTGCGGGTACAACCATTTATTCCTGATTTTAAACTACATTAATATCAGTCTGTTGGGTGTTAAATTCGAGTCCGGCCTTCGGCACCATAAGATGCAAATTGAAGTCGCTTAAGGGCGGCTTTTTTGTGTCTGAAATCCACGTAAAGTTTTCTTTTCAACGGAAGACAATCTGATTCAACCAATATCAAATTTCTTGTGAGTATAGAACAAAGTATATTCTCATTCGATAATTGTCATATTTGTGCATAAGCCTTCCGGTGATTTTGAAAGGATATTTGTCTTAGCCTGACGCTTTCCGCTTTATCTGGAGGAGGAATGTATGCATGTCCAGCATGGTTTAAATATCGCTCATCTGCTGTAACGACCATCAAACTTTCTCCATTAATGATTAACTTGCTGTGACTTTAGTCATTGCTCCGGAAGCATCAGATAGATAAAGTAAAAATTATGTTCCTAAAATGTATGCGCAGGCCTGCATAACAATGATGAATAAATCCAATTTTGAGTTCCTGAAGGGCGTGAACGATTTCACCTATGCCATCGCATGCGCGGCGGAAAATAACTACCCGGATGATCCCAATACTGCACTGGTAAAAATGCGTATGTTTGGCGAAGCGACGGCAAAACATCTTGGTCTGCTGCTGGATATTCCTCCCTGTGAAAATCAGCACGAACTCCTGCGTGAGCTTGGCAAAATTGCTTTCGTGGACGACAGCATTCTTTCCGTTTTTCATAAATTACGTCGTATTGGTAACCAGGCTGTCCACGAATACCATAACGATCTTGATGATGCTCAGATGTGCTTAAGGTTGGGTTTTCGGCTGGGGGTCTGGTACTACCGTTTGGTTACGAAAGATTATGACTTCCCTGTGCCTGTTTTTGTTTTACCGGAGCGCGGAGAAAATCTTTACCGTCAGGAAGTACTGACGTTAAAACAAAAGTTAGAAGAGCAGTCACGTGAGAAAGCACTCAGTCAGGCTGAACTCGAAGCACAGCAGCAGAAACTGATTGCTCTGAACGGCTATATTGCCATTCTTGAAGGTAAGCAGCAGGAAACTGAAGCACAGACATTGGCTCGTTTCTCAGCTCTGGAAGCGCAGTTAGCTGAGAAAAATGCGAAGCTGGCTAAGCTCACGGAACAGGAAAGAAAAGCCTACCATAAAGAAATTACCGACCAGGCCGTCAAGCGTACACTGAATCTCAGTGAAGAGGAGAGTCGCTTCCTGATTGACGCTCAGTTACGTAAAGCGGGTTGGCAGGCGGATAGTAAAATGCTGCGCTTTGCCAAAGGTGCTCGCCCGGAACCGGGTATCAATAAAGCGATTGCCGAATGGCCTACGGGTATAGATGAAACGGGTAAGCAAGGATTTGCGGATTATGTTCTGTTCGTTGGCCTCAAGCCCATCGCCGTTGTCGAAGCAAAACATAAAAATATTGATGTTCCCGGCAAGCTGAATGAGGCTTATCGATACAGTAAATATTTCGATAATGCGTTTTTGCGCGATACGCTTTTGAAGCTATTTACCCCCGACGATATACACGAAGCCCTACCGGTTTACGAAATCAGCTGGCAAGATTCCAGCGGAACACAGCGCTTTAAAATCCCCTTCTGCTACTCCACCAACGGGCGCGAATACCGCGCGGCGATGAAGACCAAAAGCGGTATCTGGTATCGCGACGTCCGCCACACCACCAATATGTCGAAAGCGCTGCCGGAATGGCATCGCCCGGAAGAGCTGCTGGCAATGCTGGGCAGCGACCCGCAGAGACAAAATCAGTGGTTTGCCGAAAACCCCGGAATGAGCGAGCTGGGCCTGCGCTATTACCAGGAAGATGCCGTCCGCGCGGTGGAACAGGCTATCGTAAACGGTCAGCAACACATCCTGCTGGCAATGGCGACCGGTACCGGTAAAACCCGTACCGCCATTGCTTTAATGTTCCGCCTGATCCAGTCGCAGCGTTTCAAACGCGTCTTGTTCCTGGTTGATCGTCGCTCGCTCGGCGAGCAGGCGCTGGGGTCGTTTGAAGATACGCGCATTAACGGCGACACCTTTAACAGCATTTTTGATATCAAAGGCTTGACCGACAAGTTCCCGGAAGACAGCACAAAAATTCACGTCGCCACGGTGCAGTCACTGGTCAAGCGCACGCTGCAATCCGAGGAACCGATGCCGGTTGGCCGCTACGACTGTATCGTGGTCGATGAAGCCCATCGCGGCTACATTCTTGATAAAGAGCAGACCGAAGGCGAGCTGCAGTTCCGTAGCCAGCTGGATTACGTTTCCGCCTACCGTCGCATTCTCGACCACTTCGATGCAGTAAAAATTGCCCTGACCGCCACGCCAGCCCTGCACACGGTTGATATTTTCGGCGAACCAGTTTACCGCTACACCTACCGTACGGCGGTGATCGACGGCTACCTGATCGATCAGGATCCGCCCATTCAGATCGTTACCCGCAACGCGCAGGATGGGGTCTATCTTTCCGAGGGCGAACAGGTGGAACGCCTGAACACGCAAGGCGAGCTGATCAACGACACGCTGGCTGACGATCAGGATTTTGAGGTTGCCGATTTTAACCGCGGCCTGGTGATCCCGGCGTTTAACCGTGCGGTATGCGGTGAGCTCACCAAATACCTGGATCCCACCGGACAGCAAAAAACGCTGGTGTTCTGCGTCACCAACGCCCATGCCGACATGGTGGTTGACGAGCTGCGCACCGCGTTTAAGAAAAAGTATCCGCAGCTGGAGCACGACGCGATTATCAAGATCACCGGTGATGCCGATAAAGACGCGAAGAAAGTGCAAAGCATGATCGTCCGCTTCAACAAAGAGCGGCTACCCAATATCGTGGTCACGGTTGACCTGCTGACCACCGGCGTGGATATTCCGTCTATCTGTAATATTGTGTTCCTGCGCAAAGTCAAAAGTCGCATTCTCTACGAGCAGATGAAGGGCCGTGCCACGCGTCTGTGCCCGTCGGTGGGGAAAACCAGCTTTAAGATTTTCGATTGCGTTGATATCTACAGCTCGCTGGAAAGCGTCGATACCATGCGCCCGGTGGTTGTGCGTCCACAGGTGGAACTGCAAACGCTGGTCAATGAAATTACCGACTCAGAAACCTACAAAACCATCGAAGCGGATGGCCGCAGTTTTGCCGAGCACAGCCATGAACAGCTGGTCGCAAAGCTGCAGCGGATCATCGGCCTTGCCGCTTTCAACCGCGACCGTAGTGAAGCTGTAGATAAGCAGGTTCGCCGTCTGGACGAGCTGTGCCTGGATGCCGCAGGCGTCAACTTTGGCGGTCTGGCCTCACGCCTGCGGGAAAAAGGACCGCACTGGAGCGCCGAGATTTTCAATAAGCTCCCCGGCTTTATCGCCCGCCTGGAAAGGCTGAAAACCGATATCAACGCCCTGCGCGAGGCCCCTATTTTCCTCGATATCGACGATGAGGTGGTGAGCGTCAAATCGCTGTATGGCGATTACGACACACCGCAGGATTTCCTAGAAGCGTTTGATGCGCTGGTGCAGCGTTCCCCTAACGCCCAGTCCGCGCTGCAGGCGGTGATCAATCGCCCGCGCGACCTCACTCGTAAAGGGCTGGTGGAATTGCAGGAGTGGTTTGACCGCCAGCATTTTGAAGAGTCCTCTCTGCGCAGCGCGTGGAAAGAGACGCGCAACGAAGATATTGCCGCCAGGCTGATTGGCCATATCCGCCGTGCGGCGGTGGGCGATGCGCTCAAACCGTTCGACGAGCGTGTCGATCACGCGCTGTCACGTATCAAGGGCGAGTATGACTGGAGTGATGAACAGCTAAGCTGGCTCGACCGTTTAGCGCAGGCGCTCAAAGAGAAAGTGGTGCTCGACGACGACGTCTTCAAAACCGGCAATTTCCACCGTCGCGGCGGTAAGCCAATGTTACAGCGCACCTTTGACGACAACCTCGACAGCGTGCTGGATAAGTTCAGCGATTACATCTGGGATGAGCTCGCCTGACGCGTTATCATCCCCCGGCAATTTCTTCTTCTGCGGCCCCGATAAGGGCCGCTGTTTTATATGGGATCTTCAATGAACAATAACGATCTGGTCGCCAAACTGTGGAAACTGTGTGACAACCTGCGCGACGGCGGCGTCTCTTATCAAAACTACGTCAATGAACTCGCCTCGCTGCTGTTTTTGAAAATGTGCAAAGAGACCGGCCAGGAAGCGGACTACCTGCCGGAAGGCTACCGCTGGGATGACCTGAAATCGCGTATTGGCCAGGATCAGATGCAGTTCTACCGAAACCTGCTGGTTCAGTTAGGCTCAGATGAGAAAAAGCTGGTGCAGGCGGTATTCCATAATGTCAGCACCACCATTGAACAGCCCAAACAGCTGACGGAGCTGGTCAGCTATATGGACGCGCTGGACTGGTACAATGGCGACCACGGCAAGTCCCGCGACGACTTCGGCGATATGTACGAAGGGCTGCTGCAGAAGAACGCTAACGAAACCAAATCCGGCGCGGGCCAGTACTTCACCCCACGTCCGCTGATCAAAACCATTATCCATCTGCTGAAGCCGCAGCCGCGTGAAGTTGTGCAGGATCCGGCCGCCGGGACCGCGGGCTTCCTGATTGAAGCCGACCGTTACGTGAAGTCACAGACTAACGATCTGGATGACCTTGATGGCGACACCCAGGATTTCCAGATCCACCGCGCGTTTATCGGCCTCGAACTGGTGCCCGGCACCCGTCGTCTGGCGCTGATGAACTGTCTGCTGCATGATATTGAAGGTAACCTCGACCACGGCGGTGCCATCCGTCTGGGCAACACGCTGGGCAGCGACGGCGAGAATTTACCGCAGGCCGATATCGTCGCCACCAACCCGCCTTTTGGCAGCGCCGCGGGCACCAACATTACCCGCACCTTCGTGCACCCGACCAGCAACAAACAGCTGTGCTTTATGCAGCATATCATTGAAACCCTGCGCCCCGGCGGCCGCGCGGCGGTAGTCGTGCCGGATAACGTCCTGTTTGAAGGCGGCAAAGGCACAGATATTCGTCGCGACCTGATGGACAAATGCCATCTGCACACCATTCTGCGCCTGCCGACCGGCATCTTTTACGCCCAGGGCGTCAAAACCAACGTGCTGTTCTTTACCAAAGGCACGGTTGCCAATCCAAATCAGGATAAAAACTGCACCGACGACGTGTGGGTGTATGACCTGCGTACCAATATGCCGAGCTTCGGCAAGCGAACGCCGTTTACCGAGCAGCACCTGCAGCCGTTTGAAACCGTCTACGGCGAAGATCCGCACGGCTTAAGCCCGCGTGAAGAAGGCGAGTGGAGCTTTAACGCCGAAGAGAGCGAAGTCGCCGACAGCGAAGAGAACAAAAACACCGACCAGCACCAGGCCACCAGCCGCTGGCGCAAGTTCAGCCGCGAGTGGATCCGCACGGCAAAATCCGATTCGCTGGATATCTCCTGGCTGAAAGATAAGGACAGCATCGACGCCGACAGTCTGCCGGAGCCGGACGTGTTAGCTGCAGAAGCGATGGGCGAGCTGGTACAGGCGCTGGGCGAACTGGATGCGCTGATGCGCGAGCTGGGCGCGGGGAATGAGGCGGATGCACAGCGTCAGTTGCTGAATGAAGCGTTTGGTGAGGTGAAGGCATGAGTAAAAATTAGCAAAGATGCCAGTTGGGTGATGTTTTAAACCTCATCAATGGCCGAGCATATAAGAAAGAAGAGATGCTCACAGAAGGAGTGCCTATTCTCAGAATTCAAAATTTGAATGGAGGAAATAACTGGTTCTATTCTAACTTAGACCTAGCAGAAGATAAATATTGCTATAAAGATGATCTTCTTTATGCTTGGTCCGCTACATTTGGTCCATATTGGTCGAAGTGGGATCATAAACTAATTTACCACTACCATATCTGGAAGATTGAAACATCCTCAGTACTATATAAGCAATTTGCTTATTATGCATTGTGGAATATTACAGAAGCACTTAAGGCATCAGCCCATGGCGTAGCCATGCCGCATATAACTAAAGCAGGAATGGAGGCTTGGGAAATAGATCTTCCTCCACTTACAGAACAAAAAATCATCGCCGAAAAACTCGATACGCTACTGGCGCAGGTAGACAGCACCAAAGCACGACTTGAGCAAATCCCGCAAATCCTGAAACGTTTTCGTCAGGCTACACTTACGGTGGCGATTCAAGGGGATTTAACGAAAAACTGGCGGATTGAGAATAATATTATTAATGCATGGACAAATCAAAAAGCAAGTGATCTTTGTATTAAAGTACAAAGCGGTTCAACCCCAACAGGTAATCCATTTGAACAAAATGGAAAAATCCCTTTTCTAAAAGTATATAATATTGTTAATCAAAAAATAGATTTTGATTATAAGGCTCAATTTATAACAGATGAGGTTCACCGTTCAAAATCTAAGCGTTCCATTGCTTTCCCTGACGATATTCTGATGAATATTGTTGGCCCCCCTTTAGGAAAAATAGCTATACTTACAGATCAGTACCCTGAATGGAATTTGAACCAAGCCATAACACTCTTCAGGGTTGACAAAGAAAAGTTGTTATCTAAATTTCTTTATTATGTATTATGCGAAGGGAAATTAGTCAGAGATGTTATGCATGAGACAAAAGGTATAGTTGGTCAAATAAACATATCGTTAACCCAGTGTAGGGAAGCAATAATACCTTGCCCATCACTGCTCGAACAACACGAAATCGTCCGCCGCGTCGAGCAACTCTTCGCCTACGCTGACACCGTTGAAAAGCAGGTCAACAACGCTTTAACCCGCGTCAACAATCTCACCCAGTCAATCCTGGCGAAGGCCTTCCGCGGCGAGCTTACCGCTCAGTGGCGGGCTGAAAACCCGGATCTGATCAGCGGTGAAAACAGCGCCGCCGCCCTGCTGGAAAAAATTAAGGCCGAACGCGCCGCCAGCGGCGGTAAAAAAACCTCGCGTAAAAGAGCGTAATGGAGGTCATCGGCCATCGCTGACTCGAGTCGTTTTAGCGCTCCCAACTCTTTATTGGGAGCGCTAATGCATTAAGACGTCATCACCTCTACCAGCACATCCGTTGCCCAACTCTCCTCGCTATTAAGAACTTTGCCCTCCTGGCAGGCTTGCGCCAGTTTTACTAGCTGATAAGTCACATCATCAGTAAAGTCAAAGTTACGCCATACATACGGGAAGTTGATATGCCAGTATCCCATGCCCTGATCGAAGCGAATCTTCAACATCTGACCATTCTCAAAGGCCACCGTCAGCTTACGATGATGTGGGATATCACGTGGCGAATCGAACACTGTCAGTTCTACCGCTCTGCCCATTGCCGCAGTAAACCACTGGTCGGCGAAATCCTGAAAATCCGCGTTGCTCATCCAGTCATGGAATGGCCGGTTACCGGGACGATCTTTGGGCTTAAACAGCGTATCAAGCCCAAACTCCGCGTTATCGGTCAGCTTTGTTTTTAGCGGTTTCAGGATCGCCCCCAGCAGCGCCAGCGCAACCGGGTTTTGCAGATAGCGATCGGTATAGTGAATGCTGGTGATTCGCTGGTTTTTCATCAGTGACTGTGCTTCTTCATGGCTGTTACACAGCGCATCCCAGAAGCGTTGTCCGAACTGCGAAAGTGGACCATTTAACTGTTTATGAATCTCTATGTCTTTGACACGCTCAACAGCGTTCGCTGCTTTCCCCGGCAAAACAAACTCGTTCAGTTTTACCGTTTTATAGCCGAGGCTGCGAACGACCAGTTCGTCATTCAGGTGCCAGCCTGGCCCCGGGATAGTTGCCTGCTTGCTGCGTGAAGCCAGCGTCATTAGGCGATCGGCAAAGGCGATTTGCGCAACAATCGGCAACTCCAGAGCCTGTTCGCTATGACACAAACGCACGCCCAAAGCAGTAAACTGCGAAAGTTCGTGCAACAGCTCCGGATCATCGACGTCAGCAGGAATGACAAGGTCGACCGCAACATTGTCTTTAATCCAGTAGTTCTGAATCGCCGCCCGGAATTGACGGGCATAAAGATCCCACTCATTGAGTGGCCCATTCATCCACAGTGTGAGTTTTTCAGCTCCCTCGTTAATCGCACGGCGAAGGGTATCGCCAATGGCTCCCGGGCAGTAGCGGGCATCCGGTAGCGAGAATGTCTCTTCATCTGGTAAACCAATGTAGAAACTGAAGTCATCCCCAAGCCAGGTCAGCGCCGCTTTACGATCCAGCAGGTCATGATCGTGGCGGGTTTGGGAATCGAGCAAACATTCACTGCATGCGGTATCACAATGGTTGCAGCCCAGCTGTTTCACCATCCCCAGCAGAATGGTCTCAATATGTAATGGAGCACTGGACGCAAAACCTGCGCCACCGCTAATCACATCGTAAAGTTGAACGGCTAATACCGATTGTCCATCTTCCAGCCTGACCGGACGCACAGCGTAGCCCAGTTCTGCAGCAGAAATACCCAATACACCCGCCAGCGCCTGACGCAGGGCAACCGCCAGAGTCATGGCGACAAGCCGACCTTCTTCTGTATTATCCGGGAGGTATTCACCGTTTTGTGGCTTGCGCAGAACCATTTCAAATACATCCGTTCGCGCTAATGCACCCAGAGTGACGTTTTTCATCAGTGCCGTCGAACCGGGGCAAATCAGCCGTTGATTTTGGCTATCGCGGTCCGCTTTCCCCGGACGCGGTGGGTAGTGAGCTTCCATACTTCTCGGTGCATCATTTTCATTCAGCATCGATTCCGCACGCCCACAGCTCAGGCATAATGCGTAACCATGACCACCTTCTCCGAGACTTTGCTGGAAAACATGACCATCAGCACCAGACGTCATATACCCCATTGTCGGGTTAGGCAGTGGTACGGGTTCCGCTTTAACAAACACCCAGGCAGGGACAACCGGGATAAATTTCATGGTTTCAATGTTGTTTGTCACCGGCGCATGCGCATCGGTTACAAACCCGGCAGGCTGCAGCACCTGGCGGCGATTATCCATGATGATTTTTTCACCACAGGTGCTGTTGGTACAGCATAATACCCCGGAATTGCTCATTCCCTCTTCATAGCCGATGGTCCCGCATTTGTGGCAGCGCCAGGCACAATCCAGACGCTGCGCTTCATTCGTATCGGCATTAATATTGTGCCAGTGAAGGGAGACGCCGGCAGAACGGAAGACCCTGCCATCAAGAATAATTTCTGCACCTGGTGCATATTCACGGATAGCAACCCCAAGGTTGCGGGAGGGGAGCCCTTTATAACGCGACACGTTATCTTCGCGATCTTTTTTATCCCGGCTTTTCTGCGATTTTTCGCGAATATAGTCTTCCATTGTGAAGTTATCAAACGTCACCACATCCGTTGGGAAGCCGTATCCGGGAAGGAAGGTTCTGGCCGCCAGATCGCGCAGTAAATATTCGCCGCAATGTCGTTTTTTTTCCAGTTCTATGCGCTTGCGATAAGGCGTTTGCGGCTGCGATTCGCGTTCCTGTGCAACAAGATCGCGATAGACGGAAAGCCATCTCTGTTGCAGAAGAGTAATCGCATCAACTGTTTTCTCTCGCAATTTGTGGGAGCTGGCACCATGCAGCGCCGTGCCTTTTACCAGCCTTTCCAGCGCCGCGTCAATATCAAGCTCGGGGCGTTCAAGCCAGACTTTAAAGCGTTCACATTTTGATTGATCTTCGTCATCACCGAAAAACCAGAGGCTGTCGAGGCTGGTTTTTTCTTTGTCCGTTTCGCCAATAACGTGACATAAAAAGTCAGAGAGCAATAACGCATTGACGTGGCGTTGCACCAGCCGGGCTGAGTTCATCGCCACCATCGGTGCAGGGATCATCGTTTCAAACGGCCAGAGCGGGTTGGCAAATACCTGTTGATCGTGCGGGTTACCTTTACACAATGTGTAAGATATCGCGCGCGATTCCTTGCTACGTCCGGCTCGTCCGGCTCGCTGTAAATAATTTGCCGGATGCGGCGGTACGTTGTTCATCACCACGGCGGTAATGCCACCGATATCAACCCCCATTTCCATGGTGGTGGAACAGTTGAGAACATTAAGCTGCCCGTTCTTAAACATCTTTTCGTAGCTTTGCAGGCGTTCTGAAGACTGCTGGGCAGAGTGCTCTGCAGTGCGGTAGTAGAAGCCACCTTCTACGACACGATCGTTGATATCCGTCCAGACATTTTCCGAACGCAATTGTGCGATCAGCGGCTCGTTGCTGACCCAGTCACGTACTTTAGCCAAACCCGGAGCGTAGTCTTCTTGTGAGCGATCCACCTTCCAGATCTCTGGCATGGTGACCTTTTGCGCGACAAATGCGTCATATTGCGTTTGGGTGAGTTGTTCAAAGGAAATGTGAGTGGGTAGATATGGGGTTAACCCTTTAAAAGCAGTGTCCAGAATTTTATTGGTGACCGGACAAATCCAGGCATCCGTTATTAAAGAGAAGGTCAAATGCTCTTTCGGCAAATAGAAACGGTTACCATCAGGCTTCAGTACGGCAAGTGACCCGGTAAGCTGGTTCCATGCTTCTTTTAACCATGTATTGATAATATCAATCGTCGCCGTATTTACTTTTTTTAATCCCGCACCAAGCATTAATAACTTCACCAAACGATGGGACAAATTGCCATTACGAATTTGTGGCCAGCGTCTGTTCTGATTATCTTCAGGATCTTTTGTTTCCGGGTTACGGACGAATTTTGACGAAAAACGACTACCAATCCAGTTTTTTAACTCATCGTCCAGTTGTGTGAAGTTGCTTTCACGTACGTACAGATCCAGAGTAACCTTAAGAAAATCTTTCCAGTCATCCAGCATCAGCCCTTGCTCATGCCAATGCATCGGCATCTTATGAATCTTCTCTAGCCCCTGATAACCAACCCGCACCAGCCCTTGCGTTTCCAGGCTGTTAGTTCGTTTAGGACGACGCATAAACTCCCGGAAAAGCAACATTTCCGACAGCTTCAGCGGCCCGCCGTTTTCGTTGAAAATTTCAGGCTTCAGATAGTGATTATATTGCAGAATAGGGCCGCTAATATCGGCTTTCTCTCTAAGCTCATTAACTATTTCTGTCCAGGTTCGGGAAATGAGAATGGTCGCTACGTTACCTCCGGTCGCAGCCTGAAAAGCTTGTTCAAGCTGCTCGGCCTGTACTTCTGCCAGCTTCGCTTGTTCAGGTAATCCCCAGCTTCTAAATTCATTGGCCTGTTCGCGTGCCTGTTTTGCCAACGCTGCTAACTTTTCAAGATCTGTATTGGCATTTGGTGTGGTGGAAGTCTGCGTTCGTTGATGCCAGCCCAATATTTCTACTACGCTGCCACGTAAGCGACTGCGTTCAGCTTCTTGCTGCATGCGTACCGCCATGCGCGCTGTTCCCTGACGGCTGTCGGTGAAGGTAATGAGACGGCGGCCTCTACCTGGCAGTGAATCAGGCCCCACTCCCTCCTTTCCATCTTCGCTGACAAAGTCCTGACAATACTCCAGAACGGTTGGCACAATATTGGTGACATAAAACGGTCCGCCCAACAATGCGCGGCGGAAAGGTTGTTTTCCACTCGTGCCTCTGTAGCCGCAGCTGCTGGCACTACATACCTGTTCAATATCGTTAATAATCAGTTCAATACTTTCATTATTAACTACACCAATACGACGAGTCTTGCGATCGAGTCGCTGTAGAATATAACCAGTTTCACTGGCCTTTTCTGCCGCAATAATAAGTGGAGGGCGGTAACTACTTTCTTTCTCAACTTTTTCTTCAGTAGCGTCGTTTTCAACATTCACCTCATCCTGCAAAGAGAATTCATCGCCACCTTTATTTTCCCATTGGACAAGTTTGCCATTTTTATCCCGGGCCAGAAGATGCGGTTCGTTACATTCATTGCAGAATGCCAGTTCGTAGACCGGGCTCCCGCATTCACAATTTTGCCGTTGATTCACATACACATAACCAAAGGGCCAGCCCTTTTCCAGCGGAGTGCCATGCTTTTGTCTGCACTCTTTATCAACACAAGCCCATACTCCCTGGGTATTGCGCTGGAAAATATGCGCTCTTATCTTCAGGAATGCTGGATCTTTAGGATTAGGTTGTGTACCAGAGCAGACGTCGATCCAGCGAAGTACTTCCTGCTGGCTATAATTCTGCTTGGTCAGCGTATTCAACCGCTTCGTCATCGTATCCAGCTTCATTGGATCCGGCTGAGTAACTAACATCTCACGCAAGTAATGTGCTTCAGGTGAATGCGTAAGAGCTTCAAAGCGCTCTGGGCTTACGCCCTTCATGTCCGTATCAGGGATTTGTTCAATTTCTTCTAAAGGGATATAAACGTGTTTGCACGATGCCAGTTTCGGAATCACCCGGCTTCCGTCCAGTACATCGATGCGCTCCTGCGGTATACCGGATAATTCAGAGAGGAATTTTTTCAGTTGTTTTTCGGCATCGCTTCCGGCAATAGTTGCAGAGGTTGCCACGAAACGCACATCGTCTGGCGTCACTCCAAAGGCCGTCATCACGCGGCGTAACTGCAGAGCTAATTCAGCGGCCTGCGATCCGACATAGGTATGCGCTTCATCCAGTACTATCCAGCGTAATGATTTTTGTGCTTTAGACTGTTGAATAATTGGAGCATCAATCTGGCGGACCATCATATATTCCAGCATCGTGCCGTTTGTTACCAGAATTGGTGCGGGTTCTTCACGCATCTTTTCGCGTGAAAGCACTTCATTTGGCCTTTTTGCCTGCTCGCTTTTTACCGAAGCGTGAAGATTTTCTGTATTGCCATTATAAAGACAGTAACGGATCCCAGTACCAAATCCACGTGTCCACGCATCCAGGCGCTCCCGCTGTGAATTAATTAGGGCATTGAGGGGGTAGAGGAAAAGGGCCCTGACGCCGACAAGTGGGTTGTTGCTATTTTCATGTAATTCTCTGTAGAGGTCTTCCAGCACAGGAACCATAAAACATTCCGTTTTGCCTGACCCCGTACCACTTGTCACCACTACCGAATGTTTATCTTCCAGTAAAGCCTTCCAACTGGCTAGCTGGTGAGTGAAGGGTTTCCAGTCTGCACCAAAACGGTAACGACCGTTGTTATGATCATCTAGTGAATCAACAACAGCTTTACTCAGTAATGCCTTACCTTCGGTCAGGTTGCGCATTGTATAATTTGACTCTTTCCAGCCAAACATTTGCTGGAATACTGGTGAGGCAAGAAATGAGCCTGATTTCCCACAATCGGCACCCATTTGCTCTGCGAGATGCTTGCGTAAGTTCGGGTTTGTGATCCCCATAATACTGAGCGTTGCTTCGGTTGAGCGAGACAACGATTGTTCAATAAGCGACGAAAAAAAGCGTGTAGTCATCTTTAATCCTTTTTATTTTTTGAAATATAACGCAGAAGGCTGCACTGGAATATGGCCTTGAACCAGCGAGAATCGAAGTCCCGAACTTGTCTCAGGAAAAATACGGCGCCAGGTTTGTGTTCAAACACAGTTTCAAAGGAAGTTTTACCGCTTGCCACTGCAGCCGCGAAAACAGGTAACCAGGCAACTGAATAGCGATAATCAGCCTCGGGATAAATATCTATCACTACATCTGTTTGTGATGACATCCAGTTATGCAGTCGCTTACAGCCATATTCTGGCCACCGAGCTTCACTGTGTTCACGTAAAAGCTCCTGATACCACTCACGGACAAAGGATGTTGGAATGGGAGGAGGGAATTTCCCATAACTTAACCATTTTTCAACTTCATCGGCATAAGTTGGAAATACGATCCCTAATTGTCGATACATCTTACTCAGCAGTGTTACCAAAACTTCATCTGGTGCCCCTTTTTGGGTCAGGAATCGTTTGAAGGTTTCTGCTGCGGATTTGATTTCTAATATAGGGAAAAACTCCCAAAAAACAGGGAATTCATTCTCAATGCGGTTTAAATACTCGGCGGACATTTCAAATTTGAAGAGCGACATCGCCAGCGCTCTTGGATGTTGTACGAGTGCTCGCCATACTTCAAATGTAGCCAGCGGAAGATAGCCAAAATGTTCGTAAAGACTGTGCATAAACTGCCAACCGGAGTGCGCAGGATCGGTAGCCATCTGATCAAGCACCAGCGTTATGGTATTCACTTTTGCCTGGGGATTAAAAAGTTGGGTGGCTTTCTGAAGTGAACGAACGCTACTTTCATCGCCATGTAAGGAAGATTCGCCACGAATGAAGCATGGACGAAACGCCATTTCATCACCTTCCTTTGGGACTACTAGCCAAGGCCCGTTTTTGCTAACGATTGAACTCAGTTCATATTCACCAACAGGTACACCCTCACTTAGCCTCGATGACAACGAGACTGCTTTTCGCTCTGGCTCGCTCAATAACATGATGACAGGAGAAGGGAGTTGCCCGGCACGATAGCTTGTCGACTGGCTGGTGAGAACTTCTTTTTCATAATCATAACGCAAACTGTATTTGTAGCGCCGAATCTGCCAGCTCATCGCTACGCCAGCACCTCTGATTCGCATATCCACAACTTGGTCAATTCCTGACTCAAGAGATAGCAAATTTTCAATATGCTCTCTTAGACTGTATAAATTGAGTTCAATAGGGCGTTCTCCTGCCGTATAAAACCATTCATGCCATGCCTGTTGACCATTTATAGTGCGTAGATGTAATTCCAGTGAAAATCGAGTCGGTTCACCATTTTTACCAAACAAGTAAGCTCTTGAACCAAGTAAATCATGCAAAGTGATATTTTTTTCAAGAAGGTCTCCATTTGCATCAAAAACCAAACAACCTTTAGCAGGATAAGGCAAAGTCAATTCAATTGAGTCAGCCCCCAAATTAGGATAAACTTCCAGAGAGATAAAGGCGGGAGGGATGCTTTCGGCTTTGAGTAATATCTCGGTGCGTCCTGCTGCGCGTTTTCGCGCAATCTCGAATGTTTTATTTTTTAAGACAGACATGCAGGGATGTTGCGTTGAGATGACAATGGTACCTTCATTAGCCTGATCGCCACCATGAATCTGAACATTAAAGTCTGCCGGTAATATTCCAATTTTTCGACGGAGTATCGTCTCATTATCACTATTCCTGACGGAAACAAATTGAGATCCCATCATCTCTTGTAACTGGCATTCTTCGATTGATTTACTATTAAAATAAGGTTTAAATTGGATATGTTTTACATCAGGATTTTTCGAGGTGACTTTAGGGACCCCAAGGAATGTTTCAGTAGGGTTGCATACCCAATTTACTCTTTTACCATAAAACTCAACCCCACCAGGGTTAGACTGTTCTTTTCCAGTGCGTATACGATATATTTCATCTCCGGAAATAATTAATTCATGGCAACCTTTTACGGAGAGTGTTTCGAAGCCTAAGACTGAAATTGTATTCAAAGTCGTTTCATATCCTGAAACAGTTGTCTTTTCTCGAGGTAGAACAATAAGGACATCGCTGTTACGAACATTGCACGATGCTTGCCCTTGTAATAGCCATCGTTCTCCATCAGCAACAAAAGTAAGTGGAACCTCACCAATGGCGATTTCGCTATCATCCAGTTTTATTGCGCCAACATTCATTCCGCCTGCCCGAGCAACTAACGATAAACTCGCAGAAGGGGCATGTCTGGCAAATCGTGATTCATTTTTACGGATGCGAATTCTGGCATGCGATTTTTCGAGGGACGCATAGACTACACCAAGGCTTGCTACTTCGTTAATGCCTTCGTAAATAGCAAGTTCAAATCGTGTGGTTGAAGGTTCACTAATAATTGGAAAAGAGAGTTCATCTGGTAACGAAACTATCGCACGTATTTGGTCCGGCGATTTTTCTGTCCAAAAGAACTGACAACCGGTACATTTATTTTTTTGTGAACGAGGTTTTGTTTCTATAGATGCAGTACGTAACAATCCATTTAGAAAGCGGGTGCCTGTTTCATCATCAAGTGGCATAGGGAATTCATCCCGCCATTTTGGATGCGTTTTATCAAGCTGCGCTACTGGTTCAGAGTCATCGCTTAGATTATACATCAGTACCAATGAGCTGAGTTTTTCTGCCATATGACTGATGAGCTCTACTGATGTGTCTTCAATAAAAACGGCTGGAAGCAAAGATCTTTCTATAATGTTTCTTACCAGCGAAAGCATGGAAAAACCTGCTATCTGAGCTTGTTCATACTGATTAAGGATCCGGGAAAATACGGTTTGAAAACTACTATCTGATTCCTTCAGTAAACGAAAAGGTAGACCACCCTCACTGAACAACGTTCCTAGAAAGTTACGTCTATCCGATTCATAAAATCGAATTGGTCGCATCCAGAAACTCTCCATCCCTTTAGGAACGATATGCCTTAGTTCCGTCGCCGTTAACGATGTACCTAGCTTTTTATAAATGGGCTCCCAAGTCCACCCACAATTCCGCTCATAGTCTCTGCGGTACCATTCAGAGCAAAAAAACACAAAACAGGAAGCATAGCCTTTATCATCAACAATATTTGTAGTTTGGCTAACCGCTCGAAGTAACTGCGTTAAGTCCACATATTCTTCATTCGTCGCTTGATATTCATAAAGCGGGCGGCCATCGGGTTGTCTCAATCCTCTACGACTAAGAAAGTTTGTTAGCCATGAAGTACATTTTGTCCATGAAATGCATTCTGATTGAACCAAAGCATTCTCCTTATAGTCAAGCGAGACAAGACTTAATGAATGTTTAATTTAAATAACCGATTAGCGTACCCTCGAAGCGTTTGTATGGCAATACCTAATTTTTGTAGGTGGCCAGGAGGAACACTACTGATATATGACATATCAAATATTGATTAATTGCTTGATCATCATTGCTTTCAGTTATGATTTCTAAGTAAAAGCAAATTTCACTTTAGTGACGAGCAAATATAATATCTAAAAAACCACCTATTACGCTATATAACAATTATGGTGATGGTTCAATAGTAAAATACAAAAATTGTATAACTTGTCAAAAAAAGAGAACGAGCTAGCTGTTTGGATTATGAATTTCTAAGTTCATTAGAGCTGTGATAAGATCTTTATTGAGGATAGAGTGATATAGCCATTTATGTCGGTATGAAGATGAGATGTGTGCAACTCAACATATCAATATGAGTCCTTCACCGATAAGTAAAAGCCACTCTAAAAAATAGTGTTTTTTTTATGTAATATCCCATTTAACCATCTCTCACTTCTTTCCTGCCGATAATCCTTCGTAACCCAAAGCGAAGTTATCGCCACATCTGTTATATTACTTATTTCCATCCGCAGCCCCTCTTCATCCAGATCCGTAAACCGTCTTTTACCCTGCACGCGTTCACCGTTGCCATACTTAAAGGACACATACCAGACTCCGCCAGGCTTAAGCGCATCCGCAAGCTTCTGCATCACCGCAGGCAGCTCAGAAGAGGGGACATGCAACAAAGAGGCACAGCACCAGATCCCATCGTACTTTGTTTTACAGTCGATCTCTGAAAACGTCATCAACTGCACGGGTAACCCGGTATGTTGCTTTGCCAGCTCCACCATCGCGGAAGAAGCATCAAAAGCATCCACCTGATAACCCATCTCATGAAAGGCTTTTGCGTCCCGACCAGAACCGCAGCCCGCATCCAGAACCCGTGCACCGTGAGTCAGATGTTGGGTAAAGGCCTCGTAAAGCGGGGTCATATCGACATTGACCGTGCCATCGAAGAAATCCTGTGCGTGGTTCTGGTAGTAGTGAAGTGTCATTAAAACGTTGCCTCGCCTTCCGCGTTGGGTTTCCAGGTATGGATAAGTTTGTCCAGCGCGGCCTGCCAGTTACGCTGAAGAAAGCTTCTCCGTGCTTCAGGACGTTGCCCTGTCTGTAGAACAATCGTCTCATGTAACGGCAGTTTGCTCTGAATAAAATACTCATTGCGGGTGTGTAACCGCTGCAGGAGCCTGAGCTCGGGAATGCGTGCCGACTTGCCTTCAACGCCACGGTTACAACACCGACAGGCCAGCACTAAGTTCCATACGCCGTTAATATTGCTCACTTCATGGCGGGCAGCCCAGGGAATAAAGTGGTCGACGTCCGCCAGTTCTGCGTCTCCCGGTACCAGGCTGATGGGTTTGAAGCAGTAAAAGCATCGTCCTTTCTGGTAACCATTCAGGCTGTCGCGGCAGCTGGTGATGTCTACGCGACGCGCATTTACCCTCGTGAACAACAGCTGATTATCTTTGTCGAACTCCATGCCCACAAGGTTACGTGAAATCCCCATCGACCAGGCCTGTTCTACCAGGTTCCAGCGGGCATTAGTTTCAAAGGCGAGGTTTTTATACTGCAGGCGTTCGCCCAGTAAATAGAAGTTATCCGTCAGGCGGATCCCGTTGTTGGTTTTGCGCTCATCAAGGAAAAAACGTTTATCGATCTCGCCCTGGTTCACGTAGTGAAAGGCATCGATCACGTTGTTAAAGCCAAGGCGCACCGTCGCTTCAATGAGCTGGGCGTGGGTGATTTCACCTCTGTTGAACTTCAGGCAGGTTTCCAGAAATTGGCTGCTGCGGGAGGTGATCTGTTTTGGCGCATGCTTCAGGTGCTCGCAAAGATAGCGGCTGAACGGCACAGCAAGCTGGTCGAGCGTAATCAAATCGCTGCCCGTCTTATCCACTTCATACAACGCTGATGCCAGCGCAAATTTGTAAGATGCGACGTTCCTTCCAAAGAGGATCACACCACGCCAGTAGTTCTCAAGCGTCGGATCGGCCTGATAAAATTCCATTGATGAAGTCCTGTTACGGTTGGCTGGGCAGGGCGTTACTAAAGCCTGTAACAGGATCACATAACAAAATCAGGGTGATGTAAATCGTTAATCTATAGGTTTGATGAATTTTTGTGGGATCTGAGAAGAAGGGCTGGATGCGACGGATTTGTCGTTAAAGGCAATTTAGCGAAAGAAAAGATTTCTGGATGAGGCAAATAAGACTGATTTTCAAGCCAGCGATTTACCAGTATCCCCCAAACCTATTCCCTGAATCCCCCCCGCATTTCCCAAATTTACCCATCGAAAAACCGCTGTATTTATATTCAGTTCTGTATAATAGGCTGCAGTAATTACGCCAGTCGGAAAAACGCCTCTTCATGGGGATGTCCTCATGTGGCTTATGAATACATTACTAACATCGGGGAGCAGGTCTCTGCCAGCGGTTCGGTCTCGCCCTGAGGGTACATGGTCAACATGATAAACTTAGCTTCCTGACACACCTCTGATGTTACCGCTTAACGGCCTTACACGTTGTCTTACCACCAACGGGCTATTGTCTGAAAATCAGAGGTCTCTCGGAAGAAAACCTTCTTATGTCTGATTGCGTAGGAGTACGATAAGCCAAAAAATCATTATAGATAAAAGGGTTATCTATGGCTCTACATGGAAAGTTCGTTATTAATGATGCGTACTACTCCCCGTTATCGTTTCCTGGTATAGGCACGTTTTTAGCTTTCTCTGGTAATGGTGCTTACCGTAATCGTGGGGCATGTGGAATGATCCCCAAAGAGGGGCCAGTACCAGCGGGTAAATACTGGATTGTTGACCGCCCTCAAGGTGGACTCAAGTCACAGCTAAACACAGTGGGAAGAGACATTTATAATCACTTCGCCAATGGTGCAACATTCAAACATTCTGAATGGTTCGCATTATGGCGTGATGATTGGGGGATCGACGATTACACATGGATTGAGAGCGTTCAGCGTGGCAATTTCCGTTTGCATCCAGGCGTACTATCAGAAGGTTGTATCACTCTCCCACATGATTCTGATTTTGCCATGTTGCGTAATGCTCTCTTGAGAAGCCAAAAAATAGATGTTCCTTGCATGAGGAATCTACAGGCATACGGCACGATTGAGGTGATCTCCAATGGCAAAACATGCCCTTAGTTTATTCATCAAGATAGTGCTGTTCGCTGTTGTTGCGCTGATCGTTGCTGAAATGGTTCCTTATGATGGATTAGTTAATTCTATTACGGGGCTTTTCGATTTCCAAACCGCCGACAAGTTTACCCGCTTCATTTTGGGTGAACCTGATTTAGAAGTTTGGGAATCGTTAGACGGCTATTTTAGCATCTTAATCAATACATTAATCAGCGTACCTGTCATGAGCGCCATTACCGCGGCGTACCGTGGCGCGACACATAAAGTTAGTCCAGATGGCATCCCCAGCGAGTGGTTCAGTTCCACATTGCGACGGTTAGCTAAAATCTTCGGGTTTACCTTCCTGTTTTGGGCGTTATTTCGCTTGCTGCCTTATCAGTCTTTATTCCCGGATCAAACTTATTCAAATTTCACAATAGCGGCGATTGTGGGCTTTCAGTTGCTCTTAACGATTGTTTGCTACTGGTTCATCACGAAGAAAATCACAACTAAAAGGAGTTTGTAAAATGCCTATTCCGGCTTACATGTGGCTTAAGGACGATGGCGGCGCAGACATTAAAGGAGCTGTAGACGTTCAGGATCGTGAGGGGAGTATAGAGATTGTTGGCTTTAGTCATGGTCTGAACATTCCAGTAGACAGTGCCAACGGGAAGATTACTGGCAAGCGTTCACATTCTCCGATGATGATTGAAAAGGAGTTTGATAGCTCCAGCCCGTATCTATACAAAGCCGTGGCCACCGGTCAAACGTTGAAAAGTGCGGAGATTCGCTGGTATCGCATTAACCATGCAGGACAAGAAGAGTGCTACTTCGTCATGACCATTGAGGGTGTGAAAGTGACGGGCATTAACCCAGGGATGCCAAACGCTAAAATGGCAGGAAACTCGCAGATCAACCACATGGAATCTGTTTCCCTGATGTATGACAAAATCACCTGGCGTTATGTTGATGGTAATGTCCAGTATACGGACGATTGGAACGTAAGAGCGTAACAAATAGAAAGGAGGCATTGAGTGCCTCCTCTTTATTAACGCTTATCCTCTCAAAGGAGCCTGTCCGTAATGCTGTGTAACTGCCATCGTATTAAAGGTGATCGCTCAGTCGGTCACCGAATTTGATAATAAAACGGCTCATTGCCAGCCCGCAGATCGGCGAATGGTTGCTCTGAGGTTCATGCGGGCGCTCACTTTATATTCTGATAGTCCTCGCTGCGTAATTTCTCTGACCCAACCCTTTTCCTGAATCCCCCTCGCAAATTCCAAATTTACCCTACACCAAACCGCTGTATTTATATTCAGCCCTGTATAATGAGCACTAGCAATTACGCCGAACGGCAAAGGATATATCGAAGAATATTTAACGAAGAATTCGCGATATGAAGGTGCTGCAACACCCCCATACCGCTAACCACAAACAACTTACAAGGAGTTGAAAATGGCTGCGACGAATTTTAAGCCAGAGTTTACTGTTTGCAAAACAGAATCAGACGCTTTCACCTGCATGATTGAAAACCGCGAGCTGGTCCGCAAAAACAGCGCCCGCCGCCTGCACAGCAACCAGCCCAACGCGGCTCCCGTTCATCCTCGCGCGGAAACGCCTCAGGACAGTGCCGCCTGCTGCGAACTGTATGCGCACATAGACATGAAATACCTTCTGCTGGGCGGCGACTGGTTAACCCGCGCGGGCTTTATCAACGGCATGCCGGTAAAAATCCGCGCCATGAAAGACTGCATTGTGATTACGCCGCAGCATACAAGAGAATTATGGGGATGCCTGGAAGGTATGAGCGTGGTGAATATAAATAAGCAGAAAGTCGCGCAGTGGTTAAAAACGTTTCCGGGGGCGCTGAATGATACTGGCGATATCCCGATCATTAGACGCAATGCCTGAACATAGACAGCAGGGTGAAAATGATTTCCACCCTGCATCACTTTAGCGCGTCACGATCAGATTCACGTCATAACCACCCGTGTTATTGGCGTATTCCGATGCCTTGTTGGTGTCGTTAAAAATAAAGGCGATTTCACCCTCCGTCGGGGCTTTCAGCGGCTTGCCGCCGGAACCGACGGAATAGATTTGATCGCCAATTTTAATCAACAGTGCGCCTGCAATGGCGCCCGGCAGAACAAACGATGGGTCAGGCGCCTTAGCGGAAGGATGCTGGCTATCGCCATCCGGTCCGAAGGTGCGCCCGCGGCTGTCATACTGGGCCTGACCCGCGGCAACCAGCAGAATGTTATCGCCCTGGCGAACGGTGATCCCGGTCTTCACCCATTCACTGCTGGTTGCAGGAATGTGGCCCTTCCACTGAACGGGGTCTTGTGTTGTGTGTTCTTCATCACTCCCCAGATAAACATCCGCATGGAATGAACCGGTATTATCGCTGTGGGACGAGTCGCTAATGAATAATCTCAATTCACCGCTTTCCGGTGCGTCCAGTTGATATACACCGGTACCGATATCGTAGCTTTTGCCGGAATCGCTAAAACGCGCCTTGAGGATGGCAATATCCTTTTTTTGCCCGTTCTTACCAATATTACCGCCCGGGTAAGCCCATGCGTGATCTTCCTTGCCATATTTGATCAGGCCTGTAGCGATAATGGTGATCTTATCCCCTTGGTTGACCTTCAGACCGGTATTGATACCTTGTTCTTTTGTTGAGTCAATTGCGCCAGACCATGCGCTTTTTGTAGACATGTTCTATCTCCCTTCGGATGTCAGTGTATTGTATTTCAGCAGGGCTTAATAATTCCCTGCGTCATCATAGGCATCTGATATCAACGGCATGCAACCGTGTGACGTAGACAGAGTAGAGTTGGTTATCGGTGACGGCAAATATAAAAATCACGGATTGATGGACGTTATTTTGCTAAAAACCGTTCAGGACTGGGTTTGTGTATTATCCTTTTAAGATAAATCTGAGTTAATTCGCGTTGGCAAAAAACGGTTCTGTCATAAATGAGTAATTATTAAAGCTGATGTAATTCCCCTGAGAAAATACAGGTGTTTTCTCAGGGGCGGGGTTATTATGTGGAAGGACTATTGGATATTGACGGCTCTGCCGTCTACCCAGACGCGGCTGATATTATTGCGTCTGGCGTTATAGATAATTTTCAGCAACCGGTCTTCCGGTGTGTCCTCGGCCGTATCAATATAAATGTCGCTGCCGGCGGCTCGGGTATCGATCACAATGGCATCGAACTGGTAGCCGACCGCCAGTTTGCCCACGCGCAGGTCAAGCACCTCTCCCGCACCCCCGGTCGCCAACCAGAACGCTTCCCGGAAGCTGACCGCCGAGCCAGGTCTGCCGCGCTGTTCCGCGGCGATACGGGCATCGACGCCGTCATTCAGGGCTTTACTGGCGGTCATGGCATGGCGGCAGGCATCAAATACCGAAGGGCTGTGGCCGCCCGCAATATCGGTGCCTAAGCCGACGTTAAGTCCGCGGTCCAGCATAACGCGCAGGGGGAAGACTGCATTGGCAAAGTAGAAGTTGGACAGAGGGCAGTGCGCGACGCCCGCCCCGGTTTCCTTAATTAGGTCAGCATCGTCATCTTCGATATGGTTTGAATGCGCGAGTACGGTCTTTCTGGTCAGCAGGCCGAAGTCCCGCAGCGCCGTGGTATCCGTTTTACCTAAACGCTGTTTAACGTAAGCGTGTTCCCAGTCGCTTTCCGAACAGTGGGTCTGCACGTGGCAGCCCGTCTCCGTGGCAATCTCTCCAAGACCTTCCAGCAGAGCATCCGTACAGGACGGAATAAACCGTGGAGTGATGACCGGGAGCACGCGTTTTGCCGTGTTGCCGGGAAGCGATGCAACGGCACGAATAAACTCGCGGGTTTCGGCAAGGGCCGTCGCCGCGCTTTCGTCCCGGTAGTAGTCAGGGCACTGGGAGGGATCGTCCATCGCCACCCGGCCAATCAGTGCCCGTTGACCCTGCTCCAGACAGATGCGGGCCAGCTCCACGCTGCTTTCCGTGTGCAGGGTAGCGAAGTAGACGGCGGTGGTGGTGCCGTTCGCCAGCAGCGCATTGACCAGTTCCGTGTAGTGGCGGCGGGCAAAGGCGATGTCGGCGAACTTAGCCTCCAGCGGGAACGTATAGTCATTCAGCCACTCTTCCAGCGGCTTATCCAGAGCCTTGCCCATCTGCGGCCACTGCGGAGCGTGGACATGCAGATCGATCAGCCCCGGCAGCAGATACTGGTCTGAAGAGAGCTTGGTAAGCTTACCTGCCTTACGGGCCGCATCCCGCACGGGCCTGAACGCGCTATTGTCACCCTGTATAATATCGACAATGGTGCCGCTGCCATCGATACAGAACAGCGTGTCGCTAAAGTGGGACACACGGTCCTTTGATTCCGCGGTGTAGCCTTGAGCACTGACAACCTGCTGCCAGGGAAATGCGTGTAGGGTGTTCATATCGTCGTCCTTATTCATCATCACGCTGAAAGGGAAATTACTCCAAAGTCATGCATTATTATTCGCTCAAAAAGCCTGGCATAAAACCAAAATACATCAACTCATTGATGGGTAAATAAAATGGCACTTATTGCGGTATTTGCGGGGATAATAAAGGTAGGCTGAAATGATAAACGGGAGTTGCTGGCGCTTATTTGGCAAAGTAGTTCAATAACCGATGCGTTATCGACTCATTGAACCGCTTTTTTATCGTTCCCTTTTTCATATACTTTTTATTGTGGTGAATCCCCCTGTGCGGTGGGGCATAATTTATGGGTTAACGTCATTAGGCGGGCTTTGCTCACCGGGAGGCACCCGGCACCACAGTCCTTTTTTTGTGTATAATATAATAAATATGAATAATAGCTACGAATAGTTGTGTTCAGATGAATGTTTTATATTTTTATTTAAAATAAGAAATGCCTCTCAAAATATATTTTTATCAGCTTTTATTATCTCTTCCTGGAGCAATCATCGGAGGAAGAATGGACACAACCGAAGAACTAAATGGAACGTATTTTTATGCTGGTAGAACAAACCTCACAGCTGGCGGCCTTTTCTTTATGATTTACTGCGAATCAATTGCCGATCATTTTGGCATTGACGATGTCGCTGGAATTACTGCGCTATACAGCGGTGCTAATAATCAGAAGACCAGAAAGAAACCCGCGGGAGCTAAAGAAGGTACGTCTCGAGCCTCGAAAGCCATGAGGCGTTATTTTAAACAAGCAAAGTTCCCGTATGGCATCAAACTCCCGACATGGATTGGCGGGTACTCGCCATGGACTGTACGCTGTAGGATGGTTTCACAAATCAGTACCTTTATCGGAAGAACGATTCCATTAGTTGGCATGGTGATATTAGTCGCTGACGTATCATTAATCACCTATGCTGCAATACGTGATTATAATCGAATCGCGCGGGGCAGTGACAAACTATGGTAGAGGATATTGAGCAGCGCATCTACGCCTTAGCCAGACGCTATAACGGCGTTTATCTGATGAATAACGAAGCGAAGCAGAAATTACTGAATGCAAAAACTGATTTGGATACTGACATGCAGCTTGATGTCACTGAAGCAGAAGATTTAATGGAAGAATTTTTTAAAGAATTTGATGTTGATAGAGGGAATTTTAGCATAAACACCTACTACCCTGATGAGCCTTTTTCATGGAATCCATTCAAAAAATACCCAGTGGTGATGGTTCCCGATTTCACCATTGGAATGCTTATCGAATCCGCAAAAGCGGGCAAATGGTTATACGACTAAAACGCAAGGAGCAATAGAATGGCCGTACCTGTACATCTCTTTTTAACCAATGACGGCGGCACAATGATTTGTGGTTCTTGTGACGTTGCACAAAGGGAAGGAAGCATTGAGCTAAGAGGATTACAGCATAACCTCAGCCTGCCAACCGATTCGGCAACGGGAAAGGTCACCGGCACTCGCCAACACTCGCCGTTTCAGTTTACCAAGGAACTGGACAGCTCTTCGCCCTATCTGTTCAAAGCGGCAGCAACAGGTCAGACCCTTAAAACGGCAGAATTCAGGTTTTACCATATTAACTATTCCGGGCAAGAGGAGGAGTATTACCGAATCACGCTCGAGAACGTTAAGGTCATTTCTTTGAGTCCAGTCATGTACGACACCCGAGGCTGTCCGGGGACGGGGCATATGGAGGAAGTGGCGTTTAATTATGAGAAGATTACCCATTTGTATAAGGACGGTAACTTGTTAGCGCATGATGCGTGGAATGAACGTCCAACCTCTGGCTCTGCTGCTTAACGTTATATTGAACTTGCCCGCCAGCGTTTCGTATGCGCGGGCAGGAATTATCATAACTAATCTCTTTTCGTAAATGATGGCCTAAACATCATAAAAATAACCCACGCAAACATCCCAATAATCTTGATTGGCCAGGGTTCAAACACATTCAGACGCACAATTGCGCCAATCACTAATAGCGGACTTTCTACTCGTTGAGCTATCCCCCCTAAAATATGTAACTTATGAGGCAGTACCCGATTAAGTAATGTCGCTATAAGCTATGCACTACCCAATATGAGCATTATTGCGATTGTGCGATCCTCACAGTTATCAAAACTTATCAAACAAATGAGGCATGTAGCCAGTACATAACCACAAAATAATATATTTAACATGTAAATGATAAACTTGCTCATAGCATTTGCCGAGACGGTTGAAAAATAAAGAGTCTATGAATATAGCGCTCTTAACAGAATGACAAACGACGATGACTAATAATGCATTTAAGAATTTTTGCTCCTCGCTTATTTCCGCAATAATCAAGTTAGCGGCTTCATGCTAATTCCACGCACTCCACCGCTAAATCGACTTTAACTAAACACCGGCACGCCCAGCCCCACCTTCACCTCTCGCAACGTCTCCTGCGTCACCCCCTGCGCCCGTTCGGTCCCGCGCTTCAACATCGCCATCAGCTCCCCCCTGTCACGAATATACATCGCCCTCCGCTCCCGCATCGGCGCAATCAGCTCCTGCAGGCACACCTCCAGCTCGTTCTTACACGTCCGGTCACCCAGCCCGCCTGCCTGATAGTGCGCCTTCATCGCCGCCACTTTCTCCTTGTCAGGATGAAACGCGTCGAGATACGTAAACACCACGTTCCCCTCAATCTGCCCCGGGTCGCTCACCTTCAGGTGGTTCGGGTCGGTGTACATGGCGCTCACCGCACGGTGAATGGTCTCTTCGCTGGCCGAAAGGTGCAGCGTGTTGCCGAGCGATTTCGACATCTTGGCGCTGCCGTCGATGCCGGGCAGGCGGCTGGTATCGCTCAGCATTGCCTTGCAGTGGCGTAGCACCGGGGCGGGCAACAGGCTGTTCATCTTGTGCACAATCTCGTTGGTCTGCTCAATCATCGGCAACTGGTCGTCGCCGACGGGCACGCACTCGGCCTTAAACGCGGTGATGTCCGCCGCCTGGCTGATGGGGTAGGCCATAAACCCGACCGGCAGCGAGCGGGCGAAGCCTTTCTGTGCAATCTCGTTTTTCACCGTCGGGTTACGCTCCACGCGGGCGACGGTGACGATGTTCATATACAGCATCGTCAGCTCGGCGAGGGCGGGCAGGGCGGACTGCAGGCAGATGGTGGTCAGGTTCGGGTCGATGCCGGCGGCGAGGTAGTCGGCCAGCACTTCGGGGATGTTGTCGCGGATCTTCTGCGGGTTGCTGCCGTTGTCGGTCAGCCCCTGCAGGTCAGCAATCAGCACAAACTGATTGTGCGTCTGCTGGAGCGCCACGCGCTGGCGCAGCGAACCGACGAAATGGCCGAGGTGCAGCGGGCCGGTTGGGCGGTCGCCGGTGAGGATGGTTGGCGTGTTCATAAAGACTCCTTAATGTGCAGTTGCCGAAAGGGGTCTTAGAAATGTGAAAGCCGCCTTTCGGCGGCTATCTGAAAATGGGGAAAACTACTCCGTGCCGCCTTTAAGAAGGCAGCCACCAGCGGTTTACGGTGAGCACGGCGTGGTTTATGTTCATCTCTTTACCGTACCACGTCCGGCGCGAAAAACAAAAGGGCACGTCATGCTGCAATCACTCAACCACTTGACCCTCGCGGTCAGCGACCTGCAAAAAAGCGTCACCTTCTGGCACGAGCTGCTGGGTCTGACCCTGCACGCCCGCTGGAATACCGGGGCCTATCTCACCTGCGGCGATCTGTGGGTCTGCCTGTCGTACGATGAGGCGCGCCAGTACGTGCCGCCGCAGGAGAGCGACTACACCCACTACGCGTTTACCGTGGCGGAAGCGGATTTTGAACCGTTCTCGCACAGGCTGGAGCAGGCGGGCGTCACCGTCTGGAAGCAGAATAAAAGCGAGGGGGCGTCGTTCTATTTTCTCGACCCGGACGGGCACAAGCTGGAGCTGCACGTGGGCAGCCTCGCCGCGCGGCTGGCGGCGTGTCGCGAGAAGCCCTACGCGGGCATGGTGTTTACCTCAGACGGGGCTTGAGGCGCGCACCTTCAGCCTGCCCGCCAGCGTCACGTGCGTGGCGGCATCTTCCTGATTACACAGGTACTCCACCGCCAGCCGTCCCAGCTCGCTGTAGGGCAGCTGGATACTGGTCAGCGGCGGGGTGAGCTGCTCGGAAATCTTCTGGTCGTCGTAGCCCGCCAGCAGCATGTCCTGGGGGATGCGCACGCCGTTCACCGCCAGCGCCTGATAGCAGCCAATCGCCAGCCAGTCGCTGGCGCAGAAGATGGCGTCCGGGCGCTCGGCCAGTTCCAGCAGGGAAGCTGTCGCGGTAAAGGACTCGCTGAACTGCCAGTTGGTCTGGCGCACCAGATTATCGTCGCACGCGAGTCCGGCCTGCTGCAGCGCCGCCTGGTAGCCCGCCAGACGCTGGCGGGAGGCCTCCATCCAGCTCTCGCCGGTGATGTGGGCGATGCGTGTCGCCCCGCAGGCGATGAGGTGTTTCGTCACCTGGAAGGCGTTGGCATAGTCGTCCGGGATAAATGACGGCAGCAGCGGCGAGCCGGGGTCGCGCTGGTTGAGCAGCACCAGCGGGATGCGGGTGCAGTCCTGGAATGCCGTCATGTCCACCAGCGTGGTGACCGGGGAGGCGAGGACAATCCCGATGCAGTTGCGCTTCTCCAGCTGGCGGATGATGTTCAGCGCCAGCTCGATGTCGTCGCCGTAGTCGTAGACGGTGAGCAGGGTCTCGTTGCGCCACGCCGCTTCCCGCGCCTGGCTGATGGCGTCGATAAACGGGTCGAAGCTCTGCATGGAGCTGACCAGCAGGGCGATCTCTTCCTGGTTGCGCGGGGCGTGTACGGCGGGGAGGCGGTCGTAGCCGAGTTCGGTAGCGACATTAATCACCCGCTGGCGGGTGTCGTCGCTGAGCTTGATGTTGCGGGACTGGTTAAGCACCAGCGATACCGTCGCCTGCGACACCCCTGCCGCCCGCGCAATATCGTTCATCGTCACTTTCGTTTTTCGCTTCATCCGTCCTCTCCCTTTCGCGAATTCGCATCATACCCTAACCGCACGCTTTAGCGCCGTCGATCACGTTTCTCATTCATCGAAGCGTGAACTTTGTGAGGGGCGTCGCTTTTCTTATCGCCGTGATTTGCGCATTTATCCTGCAACTAATATTTATTAGCTAAATATTATCAGTAAGAGGACACGTAATGAAAGAGCAGTGGAGCAGGGAGCAGGCACAGGCGTGGTATCAGCAAAAAGGCTGGCTGTGCGGGTTTAACTATCTGCCGTCGACGGCGGTGAACTGGACCGATATCTGGCAGGCAGAGACCTTCGATGCCGCAACCATTGACCGCGAGCTCGGCTGGGCGGCGGACGCGGGCTACAACACCCTGCGCATCAACCTGCCGTTTATCGTCTGGGAGCACGACCGCGACGGGCTGATGGCGCGCATCGACCGCTTTTTGACGATTGCCGACGGCCACGGCTTCAGCACCATGCTGACCCTGATGGACGACTGCGGCTTCTCCGGCGACGAGCCGTACCTCGGCCCGCAAAAGCCGCCGGTACCGGGCAAGCACAACAGCCAGGCGGCGGCGAGCCCGGGGCGTGACAAGGTGTGCGATCCCGACTGCTGGCCGCAGATTGAGCGCTATATCCGCGACGTTGTCCGCCAGTTCCGCGACGACAGGCGCGTGCTGCTGTGGGATCTCTACAACGAGCCGGGCAACCGCGGCATTTTCGCCACCGGCACGCAGGAGGTGCAGTACGACGCGAAGCTGGAGACCTGCGCCCATAAGCTTATGAAGCTCGCATTCCAGTGGGTGCGTGAAGAAGATCCGACCCAGCCGCTCACCGTCTGCGCGTGGCGTCTGCCGCCGGAAGAGGAGGGCGAGACGTTCTTTCAGCATCCGCTGGACCAGACCGCGCTGGCGCTCTCGGACGTGGTCAGCTTCCACGCCTACACCCACACCGGGCGCATGACGGCGATTATCCAGCAACTGCAGGCGCTCGGTCGTCCGCTGTTTTGCACCGAATGGCTGGCGCGCCACGTGGGCAGCACCATCGAAGAGCAGCTTCCGCTGATGTACGCGGCGAAGGTCGCACCGTACCAGTGGGGTCTGGTGCGCGGCAAAACCCAGACGTGGCTGCCGTGGCCGGTGGTGATGAAGGAGTCCACGGACTACTGCCGCCTCTGGTTCCACGACGTGTTTGAGGAGAACGGCATTCCGTTCTCGCGCCGTGAAATCGCCCTGATGCAGCAGCTACGCAAGATCGCCCCGCAGGCGCAGGACTAATAATATCGACCCGGCGGTCCACCGCCGGGCAACCAGGCAGGCATATAACAATGGCAATGACAATGAAAATACCGTCTCGCGAGTTGTGGTCTTATTTTGGTTATGGTTTAGGTCAGTGTTTTAGCTTTGGTTTAGTGGGTTCGTTTATTAACTATTTTTACACCGACGTGCTGGGGATCTCGGCGCTGGCGGCGAGTACCATCTTCCTGATTGCCCGCGCGTGGGACGCGGTTCACGATCCGCTGTTTGCCAGCATCATGGACACCATTAACAGCCGGTTCGGCAAGTTTCGCCACTTTTTGCTGATCGCCCCTTTGCTGATCACCGGCGTCACGCTGCTGTCGTTCTATAAAATCGAAGCGGACATGACCACCAAAATCCTCTACGCCGGGGTGACGTATATCCTGTGGGGAACGCTGTACGCCATCTCCGATATCCCGTTCTGGTCGATGTCGTCGGTGATGACCAACGACTCCGGGCAGCGTACCCGCGCGGTGACGGCGGCGATGCTCGGGGTAAACGCCGGGATTGCCTGCGCCAACATCTTCTTCCCGAAGCTGGCGGCGTTCTTCGCCCAGTACAGCAACGATAAAGGCTATTTTATGGCGGCGCTGGTGATGATGCTGGTGGGCCTGCCGCTGATGCTTAACGGCTTTATGCAGATCAAAGAGCGCGTGCCGCCGAGCCCGGAAAAGGTGACCATTCGCGACACCTTCCACAACCTGCGTCAGAACAAGCCGCTGTTTATCGTCCTGCTGTCATTCTTTTTCTGCGTGTTCCACAACGTGGCGGGCGGGCTCTATATCTACTTCTTTATCAACAACCTGGGCGACGGCAGCCTGCAAATGGCGATTGGCGTGATGGGGATCGTGGCGGCGCTGCTGTGCCTGGTCGCGCCGATGCTGACGCGCCGGATGCAGAAGCGGAAGCTGTTTATGATCCTCTGCGGGCTGGACGTGGCGGTGCGCGTGGTGATGTGGTTTGTCGGCTATCAGCAGGTGACGATGCTGTTTATTCTGCTCGGCCTGAGCACGCTGTTCGTGATGATGACCAACATTCTTACCTCGTCGATGATTGCCGACACTATCGAGTACGCGGAGTACCACACCCACAAGCGCTGCGCGGCGATCACTTTCTCCGGGCAGACCTTTACCGGCAAGATGTCGGTGGCGGTGGGCGGCGGGTTAATCGGTGTGTTCCTGACGATGATCGGCTACGTGCCGCAGGCGCAAATCCAGAGTGAGAGCGTGCTGTCGGGTCTGTTCTTCGGGATCTGTTTGTTACCGGCGATAGGGTCGCTGATCCGCATGGGCTTTATGTCGCGCTTTACCTTTACCGAGGAGAAGCACGCGGAGATTTGTCGGCTGCTGGCGGAGCGGAACGCGTCTGCGAAAGCGCCGGGTGGCGGCTGCGCCTTACCCGGCCTACAGGACCAGCCCTTGTAGACCTGATAAGCGAAGCGCCATCAGGCTTCGCTTTTATGCACCGACCAGCTCAATGCGGTTGCCGTCCGGGTCCGCAATCACCGCTTCATAGAACCCGTCCCCGGTCATGCGCGGGGCGCTGAGCAGCGTGCCGTTTGCCCGCGCCCGCTCTGCCATGCTGTCCACCTTTGCCCTGCTGCCGACGTTAATGGCGATATGCGCCCAGCCGATAAACTCCGGGTGCGACGGCGCGCCGGGCAGGTCCGGCAGCGTCATCAGTTCAATGGTCGGCCCGTCATCCAGTGTAATGAAATGGGATTCAAACCCCGGGCGGTTTTGACTGACGTAGCGTTCATTGTTGCGGCCGCCAAACGCCGTTTCCCAGAACTGAACCTGTGCCTCAAGGTTGCGGGTCCAGAGTGCGACATGTGCAATATTCATAATAACCCTCGTTGTGTGTAGTGCGCGGTTATGCAACATTATGCGCATTGATACTCGATTAGACTTTGCCAGGGACTTATTATGCTCGATTATGCTGCTTTTCCGGAACAACGACAAGCGCGGATCCGCCAGATCCTTCAGGAGAGTGGAAGGGTGGTCTGTACCGAGCTGGCGAGCCAGATGAACGTGTCCGAGCACACCATTCGCCGGGATTTACATGAGCTTAGCAAAGAAGGGATCTGTAAAAAGGTCTACGGCGGAGCGGTGCTTCAGTTGCCGGATGCCGGGAGTTTTTTCAGCCGCGAACAGAAAATAAGTGCAGAAAAGAACACAATCGCGCAGAAAGCAGCAGCACTGGTTATGCCAGGCGGCTGTATTTTTATCGACGCGGGCACGACCAACCTGGCGCTGGCGAAGGCCCTACCGGCGGATCTCCGCGTTACGATTGTTACCAACTCCCCGGCGATTGCCGCGGAGCTGCTGCAACATCCGCTGTGCGAGGTGATCGTCACTGGCGGGCAGGTCCAGCGAACCTCCGGCGGCGCGGTGGACGCCACGGCGGCAAGCCAGATCCAGGGGATTATCTTCGACCAGGCGTTTATCGGCGGCTGCGCGATGGACCCGGAGATGGGGCTTACCGGGTTTGATTTCGCCGACTGCGCGTTCAAAAAAGTCGCGATTGCCCAGAGTAACCAGACCATCGTGGCCCTGACCGCCAACAAGCTTCCCGGCGTGGCGCGCTATGTGGTGGCGACGAGCCGCGACATCGACGTGCTGGTGGTGGAAGAAGGAATGGAACAGGGCGTTCTCGACGCGTTTGCGGCGCAGGACATTCGCATTGTGTGCGCCTGAGGACTTTCACGGGTAAAACAGGCTACACTCTGGTTTTGAGCGCTACAAGCTGAGGAAATAACAATGCACTACACACTGAAAGAAAGCGACAAGGATAAAGCGGAAGGATCAAACGGCGCGGGCGCTCTGCAGCAAAAACTGCTGGAGTCCCGTTCGATTGTGATCTCCGGTGAGATCAACCAGGAGCTGGCGCAGAAAGTGATCACCCAGATGATCCTGTTGCAAAGCGTCAGCAACGATCCGATCAAGCTGTACATCAACAGCCAGGGCGGCCATGTGGAAGCGGGCGATACCATCCACGACTTCATCAAATTCATCCGCCCGGAAGTGCACGTCATCGGCACCGGCTGGGTGGCGAGCGCCGGGATCACCATCTTCCTGGCGGCGAAAAAAGAGCACCGCTACTCGCTGCCAAATACCCGCTTTATGATCCACCAGCCGCTGGGCGGCGTGCGCGGTCAGGCGACGGATATTGAGATCGAAGCGCGCGAGATCATCCGCATGCTGGATCGCGTGAACAAGCTGATCGCTGACGCCACCGGCCAGCCGCTGGAAAAAGTGAAAAAAGACACCGACCGCAACTTCTGGATGTCTCCGGCAGAAGCGCTGGATTACGGCATTGTGGGTAAACTGATTACCCATTATGACGAGCTGAAGCTGGATTAAGGTTTTATCCATCTGTATGCCTAAAAGTTCTTGCTCCCTGTTCAAGGGGAGCAAGAATAATCCAGAGCATGTCGCTACTCGCCAGACTTAATAAATCTTTCTGCAACTAATACGTGCCCAGGGCACAATGAAATTGCGGCGTTACTATCCATACGAGTTAATACCTCGACTCCTGTGAAATCAGGGATAACGCACCTGGCTCCATTAGCAACCAGTTCAATCCCACCTATTCCAACGCAACAGGTGCCAGCACTCACTGCAGAAGTCACTCCACTCCTTGAATCTTCAAAAACAATGATTTTCTCAGGTGGCGTTGAGAGCCGTTCTGCTGCAAGTAGGTAAGGATCAGGTGAGGGTTTACCTTTTTTGACATCATCACGCTCAACAATAACCGAAATACAGCGTTGTACCCCTAGCATGGCAGTTACACGATCAATTTTCTCTCTCCACCCGCTAGTCACTATGCCAATGCGGATTCCAACTGAATCAAGTGAAGTAATTAGCTCTGCAACGCCCGGAATAGGATTATATTCGGCTGTATTCTCAACATGAATAATGTGTGCCTGAATTTGTCTCTGCGATTCAAGAGGCAGGTCACGAAAAAGTGCCTGGATAGTATGAGGTCCTGGCTGTCCGTGTATGTGCTTGATAATATCGTCTTGAGAAATTGTCTTGCCAAATTTTTCCGCAGCCTCTCGCCAGCCTCTTTCAATGACTGAGTTGGAATCAATAAGCACGCCATCCATGTCAAATAATACGGCCGAAAAAGTATTTACGTATTCACGCATGCTCTATCTCCCTGACATCAATATCTTTTGTCTGTAATTGCCGCATCGCCACAACAATTTGTCCTAGTGATATACCCCCATCGTTGGTGGGAACACACTGGTGGAAATAAGGTATCAGGCCAGCGGCATGTAAACCTTCCACAGTATTAAGCAGGATGAATTCATTTAAAAATACACCTCCGCTTAATACGACCTGTCTTGTTGCGGCTACTTTTGATAAGTGCATACATACGGAGATGATCATGTCCACAATCGTGGAATGAAAACGCCTGCTCAGTAGCGGGAGATCAGGCACCGTTGTAGTAAGTTCAGAAACTAATTCCCTTATCATTGGACGATAATCTACTTCCATATGACCATTTCTTTCATGAATGCAATATGAAAACGGTTGTGACATGTAGAGATCGCGATTCAGTAAGGCTTCAAGCTCAATAGCAGCTTGTGCTTCATATTCGACATACGAGCAAATACCTATTAACGCTGATATGCCGTCAAATAACCTGCCCATACTACTGGTTTTGGGGGAGTTGAAATGTCTGGCAGCCATTTTTGCGTACACGCTAAGCTGCTGAACCGACAGTGCGTCAAGCGCAGGAAGGTTAACGCCCTCGATATGTTCTCCGTACAGTGTTGTTAACAAAGATACAGCAACCCTTATAGGCTCCTTAACAGCCTTGTCTCCGCCCGGAAGAGTGAATGTACGAAGGTGTGCTGCCCTTACGAAGCTTTTTTCATCACCGGTAAGAAATTCTCCACCCCAGATGGTGCCGTCTGTTCCATATCCCGTACCGTCGAAAATAACGCCGATAGTTTTACCAGAAAGCCCATTTTCTGCCATGCATGACACCATGTGTGCGTGATGATGCTGTACCTGAATAACTTGTAGCTTTGATTGCTTTAGTGCATTACGTGTAGATCGAAAAGAAGGATGCAGATCGCAGGCTATTGCATCAGCGCTTGTGCCAAGCAATTTTTGCAGATGGTTTACACATTCGATATGTGAATTGAAAGTTTGGTCATTTTTCAAGTCGCCAATGTGCTGGCTGATGAAAACCTCTTTACCCTTCGCGATACTCACCGTGGTCTTTAATTCAGCACCTAGTGCAATAGTCTTACCTACGTCAAACGGCAAATGAACAGGATAAGGAGCATACCCGCGCGAGCGTCGAATGAAAGAAAGGTGGCTATGTCTTCCCTCTGGTAACGTCATAACGCGAACGACAGAATCATCAACACGTGTATGTATGTCGCGATCGTTGAGAATAAAATAATCAGCAATGTCACCTAATTGTTCTATTGCACTAGCATTATCACAAACAATAGGATGGCCAGAGCGATTCCCGCTCGTCATCACCAGTGCTGGCATTCTCGGATCGCTAAGTAAAAGATATTGAAGCGGGGTTGAGGGTAGCATTACTCCAATACTGGGATTATGAGGTGCAACAGAGTTTGCGAGCATATTGTGTCGCTTTCGTAGCAGTACGATTGGTCGCTGTGAGCTTTCAAGAACTTCTTGCTCCTGCACATTTACATAAGCAATACGTGATGCACTCTCACTGTTTAAGAGCATCACCGCGAAAGGTTTAGAGTCTCTGCGTTTACGTATTCTTAATTCCTGAACAGCATTATCGTTACTTGCATCAGTGACGAGATGGAATCCACCTAAGCTTTTCACGGCAATAATGGCGCCTTCATGTAACCGTGCGAGGGCGTAATCGATAATATCATCGGTAACAATTGTTGAGCCGTCGCGTTGAGTTAATTGCAATTGTGGTCCACATTCGGGACAAGCATTTGGTTGAGCATGATAGCGACGATCTTCAATATCATTATATTCATGCTGACATGCGCTACACATAGAAAAGGCACGCATTGTGGTTTTTTCCCGATCGTAAGGCATCCCTTTAATGATGCTATACCGTGGTCCACAGTTCGTACAATTTGTGAACGCGTATTTATATCGCCTATTATTTAGTGTGTTCATTTCTTCCAGACAGTCACTGCAAACATTTGAATCTGGAGGAATAATAGTATTCATGTTGCTGAGGAGATGACTTTCACGAATGTTGAACTCGTTATACCGCTGCTCGCTATTTTCTCGTTGTACCTCCTGAACACTGATAATTTTGGCCATAGGAGGAGGACTTAATATCAGTTCGTCAAGGAAACGGGTTATATTATCTTGTGTTGCTTGTATTTCAATCAATACGCCTTCCGAATCATTAAGGACCCAGCCTGTAGCATCAAATAACTGTGCCAGGCGATGAACAAAGGGCCTGAATCCGACCCCCTGGACGATGCCACATACGCGATAACGCCGTATTAAAAGGTCATCGAATTGATTAACAGAGTCGTGGGAGTTCAGCACCATAAAGTTCCTCAATTGTTGACAGTGTTCCATCTGGCTCAAGCATGGTAACTTTTTGCTCAATGGTTGGAAGAACTTCGCCGATAATAGCCGCATTTTGGCCGAGCGGGTGGGCCCGTAAAAGCGCAAGCGCCTCATCTGCGCTATCTGGCTCAACGAACAAGCAAAGACAACCTTCGTTAGCAAGGTTTATTACATCCACTCCTAGCATGTTGGCAGCCATTGCTGCTTCAGGCTGTATCGGCAAGGATTGCTTCTCACAACGTATCTCACTTCCGGAAGCTCGGGCATGCTCATGGAGAACGGCAGATAATCCGCCACGCGTAACATCCCTCATAGACGCTATTTTTCCAGCGGGAAGATTATTGAGCAGGGATCGAATCATATGGTTGAGAGGTGCGCAATCGCTCAGAATATTTCTTTCAAATCCCAGACCTTCTCTGATAGATAAAAGGTGAATAGAGTGGTTTCCAATGTACCCGCTAAGAATGATTTTCTGTCCTGGACGTACATTTTTGATTGATACCGACGGATTTTCGAATACACCAATGCCTGCGGTATTGATAAACAACTGATCGGCTTCACCTTTACCTACGACTGATGAATTACTGTTTGATTTTGTTTTCTCACACCTTCTAAAAAGTCATTGAAAGCTGTCAGCTTTTGCACGAGTTCTTCTTCAGAATGTGTAATCTTATAAGTGAACTCATACTGCAGATCGTTAGTCAGTACAGCAACATTAGGCATTTTTATATATTCCTTTATATTCATATTATGAATTGAAAAACGCTTACTGCCAGACACTGTTTCCTCTTTGGCAGATATTTTTTATAATGTGTTTATGACGTGTTCTTGTAAAATTCCATTTTTTCAGGGTTTGATAAATGAAAGGAATCGATATCAAGTTGTTACGGGCGTTTGTAACACTTGCAGAGCAGGGGAGTTATCATCGCGCTTCGCGGTTGTTGTTTTTGACGCAACCTGCGTTATCAAAGCAGATAAAAATGTTAGAGATGCTTATTGGCGGTCCTCTTTTCACCCGCGGTCGCCATGGCGCAATGTTAACTGAGCCCGGCCATCAGCTTTTTTTAAAGGCAAATGAGTTACTGAAGATTCACGCTGATTTTTTGAATTATGCCAAAAAGTTATTTAAAGATAGCCATGGAAAACTTATGCTTGGTTTTGGGATTTCAACTTTTCATACAGTACCATTATGGATAAATACCTTCCGGAATAAATTTTCGGAGTGTGAGGTAAATATAAGCAATCTCCCGTCAGGTGTGCAGCGTAAGATGCTACTTGAAGGAACGCTTGATATCGGCTTCTTCCGGATGCCAGCTGGCAATGAGTTAACCTCAAGAGTGCTGTACAAAGAAAAGTTGATTCTGGCTATACCAACATCTTATAAAAACGACATTAAACATATCCGTGATGTGCTATCTCAGTATCCTTTATTACAATTGACGCCTGCTATTGGCCCATGTCTTGCAGAACAAACTACTCAGTTTCTCCTTACCAACCAATTAATTGCTGACCCCGTCTCGGTAACAGATGATATGCCAACTCTGCTGGCATTGATCGCGGGGGGAAATGGAGTCGCTTTTTTACCTGAAAGCGTGAGGCATTTTTCACCAGAAGGAGTAAGACTTATTGTACCTGACCTGGAATCACTGTACTGGGAAATTTGTGTGGCGTGGGATCCTAAAATAATCAGTCCATACCGGGATGAGTTTTTACGCATCGTTGAAGCGCATACGGGAAAAGATTTGATGTGATCTCCAAATTCCGTCCGTTGAAGAGTCTTCGACATTGACCCATGACAAGGCAGTTTGATGCGCTCTCTTCCATAATCGCGCCTGTTTCCCCTCTCACTGGTGCTACCCATGGCGTATCAACTGAACCTGAACTGGCCGGAATTTCTCGAAAAATACTGGCAAAAACAACCCGTAGTGCTGAAAAATGCCTTCCCGAATTTTGTCGATCCGATTACCCCGGACGAGCTGGCAGGCCTGGCGATGGAGCCGGAAGTCGATAGCCGCCTGGTGAGCCATTTCAACGGCAAGTGGCAGGCCAGCAATGGTCCGTTTGAGCACTTTGACGATCTGGGCGAAACGGGCTGGTCGCTGCTGGCGCAGGCGGTGAACCACTGGCATATGCCTGCGGCGGAGCTGGTGCGTCCGTTCCGCGTCCTGCCGGACTGGCGTCTGGATGACCTGATGATCTCTTTCTCCGTCCCAGGCGGCGGCGTGGGCCCGCATATCGATCAGTACGATGTTTTCATTATTCAGGGGATGGGCAGCCGCCGCTGGCGCGTGGGTGACAAGCTGCCGATGCGCCAGTTCTGCCCGCATCCGGCACTGCTGCATGTGGATCCGTTCGAGCCAATCATCGACGAAGATCTGGCCCCGGGCGATATCCTCTACATTCCGCCTGGATTCCCGCACGACGGCTTTACCCATGAGACCGCGCTGAATTACTCCGTCGGCTTCCGTGGGCCAAACGGCCGGGATCTGATCAGCAGCTTCGCCGATTACGCGCTGGAAAACGATCTGGGGGGCGAGCACTACAGCGATCCGGATCTCACCTGTCGCGAACACCCGGGCCGCGTGGAGCAGTACGAGCTCGATCGCATTCGTCAGATGATGATCGAGATGATCAGCAAGCCGGATGATTTCACAAAATGGTTTGGCAGCTTTGTCTCCACGCCGCGTCATGAGCTGGATATCGCCGCCGCCGAACCGCCGTATTCTGCAGAAGAGGTGCTGGACGCGCTGCAGGGCGGCGAAACGTTGTCTCGCCTGAGCGGCCTGCGCGTGCTGAACATCAACGGCAGCTTCTTTATCAACAGCGAGCAACTGGAGACGGTAGACGCGAAGGCGGCGGATGCGCTGTGCCGCTACACCGAACTCGGCCAGGCTGAACTGGGGGATGCCCTGAACAACCCGGCGTTTGTCGAAGAGCTCACCGGGCTGATTAACCAGGGGTACTGGTACTTCGACGAGTAGTGCTGCACGGTTTTCTCCCTCTCCCTGTGGGAGAGGGCCGGGGTGAGCAGCTGTGTTTAAAGTC
>ERZ1026878.40-NODE-40-length-97947-cov-45.425397_pt1 | contig 97947 bp, 85 predicted proteins | sample MGYA00380169_ERZ1026878 | MGnify/ENA primary metagenome ERZ1026878 (study PRJEB33269, sample SAMEA4719805) | human gut metagenome | biome: human-associated habitat; feature: organic feature; material: feces | place: Cameroon | collected 2013-10 ...
TTTGATGGTTTTCAGGTCATCAAGGATGTGAAGTACTTGAATAGTGAGCACGTTGGTGACGTCTTTGCCGAGCGCAAGGCCATCTTTGATGTATATTGCGAAAATGAACGTGGTGAAAAGTTCATCGTTGAGATGCAGAATGCTTATCAGAAGTACTTCAAGGATCGTTCTTTGTTCTATTCTACTTTTCCTATCCGTGAACAGGCTCCAAAGGGGGCAGAATGGAACTTCCAACTTGAACATGTATATACTGTTGCTCTGCTGAACTTCGACTTGGAAGAAGAGGCATTTGACAAGAATGATATCAATCATGATGTGGGCTTGCTTGACAAGAAGACTCTTAAGGTTTTTAATGACAAACTTTCTTTCAAGTATGTTGAGATAGCGAAGTTCAATAAGACAGAGGAGGAGCTTGACACGCTTTATGATAAGTGGTTGTATGTGTTGAAAAACCTTTCCCGATTGGATGAGCGTCCTTCAGCCTTGAAAGAGAAAGTGTTTACTAAACTCTTTGAGGAGGCCGAGATTGCGAAGTTCACTCCAACAGAGTTGAAAGAATATGAGGATAGTTTGAAGGCTTATCGTGATGTCAAGAACTCTATAGATACGGCTTTGGAAAAGGGACGTGAGGAAGGTCTGGCTAAAGGCTTGGAAAAGGGGCGTGAGGAAGGTATGGCTAAAGGTATGGAAAAAGAAAAGATAGCCACAGCTCGCCGCCTTCTGTCCATGGGTCTTTCTGAAGAGCAAGTATCAACTGCCACCGAACTTCCGCTGGAGGAAATCCAGAAATTGAGAAAATAAGTCTGAATCTGGCTGAACTTTTGGAAAACAATATAAAAATGAGGAATTCAAGTTTCTCAAGTAAGCCCCTCACGCCCTGAACCAATGGTCACCGGCGCGTAGCGGAATTGAAAATCGCTGGCCGAAGGGTAAAGCAAAGGTAAAGGGAAGAAGCTCTTAGAAGCAGCACGCCCTGAAGGGGCAAAACTTACGAAATTTTGGTGGCGCAAAGTTACGTATTACAGAAACTTCAGTCAAGAGCCCACTTGAAAAAGACGAAAATCGTATTTTTTGTCTTTGCAACTTATTGATAATCAAGCCTTGAAATTCAAATTGAATCCCAAGGCTTTTTGTTTCTTATTCTCTGGCAGGGCTGTTGATGGGCATCAAACAGTCCTGTCTGTATTATTATTTGATAACTACCTTCTTGTTGTTGATGATGTAGATGCCATTGCTCAGGTGCAGTTCGCTCATTGAAGAGGCGATTGCAATCTGGTTGCCTTGCAGGCTGTAAACCTTCACACCCTTGTTGCCGAATGATGTTGTGATGCTCTCAATACCAGCTAACTCACCATCGGTGTAGCCTAAAGAGAGAGTCTTTGCTTCGTAACCTTCTGGCAACTCCAAGTAGGCACCGAAAGCATTGGTTGTAGCTTCTGCATCGCCTTTCTTGAAGGTACAGTCGGAAGCAAGGTTATATTTACCTTCTACGTTGCCTGGAATGTAGGTTCCTACGAATGTTATGCCAAGGCCATTGTTTGTGTTGACCACACCCTTGTTGGTGAAGGTGAACTCGGTGACAGCTTCGTTGTAGTTAGCGACGAATGGAACGTTGGCTTCAATATGATCTGCTTTCTCGAAAGTAACGACCGAGTTATTGTCTTCTTTGTCTACGATTTCCTTATAGGTTGCGATGCTTGCTGCCTTCATATCATCCTTGCTTACCCAGAAAGGCAGGCACATAGTGTTGTAGCCAGCGTTTACAGAGCGTATTAGGGTTACATTTGCTGCCTGGAAATCTTCATTGACCATGAAAGACTTGGTGTCGTCGAGTACGAGATTGGCGCATTTTCCGTCTTTCACCACGTTGTCAGCCTCGTAAGCTTCATCAGCATATACGAGAATATTGCTGTTGTCGCCTCGCATAGCATTAATATCAGCATCCTTTACGATGCAACCTCGCATGATAATATTGGCAGGCTTGCCAGAAAGTTTTGTTGCCAATGTGGCAAAGTCGTTGTATTCAACCTTTTGCCATTCGCCGTCAACATTCTGACATTCTCCCTTCATCCAAGCACCCTCCAGATTGATAACTCCCTCAAGCGAGTTGGGTTCTATCTTTGAGAGCAGCTGACCATTCACCGTAGTAGCTGGCTCTATCTGAATATTGTCGATATAAACTTCCTGTTCTCCCACTACATCACCAGTCTGGGCTGTGATGGTCATAAGGCCAGGATTGTCGAAGCTGCCGTTGTTGGTATAATCGAATATTACTTTCTGCCATTTTCCTGCCTCACTGTAATAAGATGCTACTTTCTTCCAGTAACCCTCTGAGCCATCAGTAGGGTCGGAGAGTTCTATCTGTATGTTTTCTGCTTGCGATTTCTTAATCATCAGAGAAACACGGGTGCTTCCCTGTAAAGAGGGAGTCATCCACTCGCGGTAAGGCAGTTTCACAACCTTCTTGTCGTTGGTCATCACAAACTTCAGACATTTCTCAGAAGTGTTGATGCCGTCCGTCTCTGGGTTAGCAACCACTTCGGGATCACCATCGGCCCAGAAGCCAATAGCCTCTTTACCCAATTCCTTGTCCTCACCATTCCAAAGAGTGGTTTGTGCGAATGTTGCTGCTGATGCCATGATGGCAACACATAGAGTAAATACTTTTTTCATTTTTGAATCTTTTAGTTTAACAATGTTCAGGTTTATTATAAGAGAAGAGGAATATCGTTTTTTAGCTTTCCTCTAACTCTCAGCTTTTAGTTTTTTTTACGATAATGCAAATGTACGATATTAAAGAAAAATTCAACACCAAAAATCGTTCTCTCTTTGAAAGATATGTTTCTTGCAATCATTTCATCCTATTTTGAAATGATATTTACTTAACTTTCTTGCAGTGTAAGTTGAGGGCGTTATGCGTCCTGTTACACTTATGACGCACCCTCACCTTCTGTCGTTATTGTTAAGTCTCAATAAAGTGCTTTGATCATATCTGCCCATGGCTTTGGGCATCTTTGCCCATAACAATGGGCAAAGATGTTCATCGTTATGGGTAAACTTGCCCATCGTAGTGGGCAAGTTGTATAGTTGTACGTCAGTTTAGGCACTGATACTTATCCGAACTGTATAATATTTGAAGAAACGAAAAAAGAGGAGATATGTGTCTCCTCTTTTTTGAATCCATCATACAGTCTTATATCTGCCAGTATAAATTTGATTTCTTATCTTCTTCGTCATCGTCTGCCCACAAATCAACGTCGTGGGGTTTGGATTGAAACTCTCCATTGTATTCTCCTTCCACAATTTCTACCTTGATAGGTTCCGATCCTGCCAGCATCGTAGCTGTGGCACAATGACATATAGTGATAGCGGGGCTTATGTATGTTTGCTTTTTCATTTGATGATAACTTTTTTGTTGTTAATAATGTAGATACCATTGCTCAGGTGCAGTTCGCTCATAGATGAGGCAGTTGCAATCAGGTTGCCTTGCAGGCTGTAGACCTTTACACCCTTGTTGCCGAATGAAACTGTCGCGTCTTCAATACCTGTAGATTCACCATCAGTGAAATCTAAAGAGAGAGTTTTTGCTTCGCTGCCTTCTGGCAACACTAAGTAGGCACGAAAAGCTTTGGTTGTTGCACTAACGCCACCTTTCTGGAAAGTGTTGTTGGTTGTAAGACCATATTTACCCGTTGCGCTACCCGGAGTGTAGGTTCCTACGAATGTAGAGCCAAGACCTTCGGTTTTGGCAACTCCTTTGTTGGCGAAGGTGAACTCGGTGACAGCCTCGTTGTAGTTCGCGATGAATGGAACATTGGCCTCAACATGATCAACTTTCACAAATGTAACGACCGACTTATTCTCTGCTTTTTCCTTAAAGGTAGCGATGCTTTCAGCCTTCATGTCCTCCTTGTTTACCCAGAAAGGCAGACACATAGTGTTGTTGCCAAACTTTACAGGGCGTTTTAGAGTTACATTTGTTGCCTGGAAGCCTTCGTTGGCCATGAATGACATGGATTCGTCGAGTACGAGATTGGTGCAAGTTTCGCCTTTCACCACATTATCTGCATCATCGTTAGCTTCATCAGCATACACGAGAATATTTTTGTGGTCTCCTCGCATAGCGTTAATATCTTCAGCCTTAACGACTAAACCTCGTATGTCAATATTGGTTGGATTGCTGGAAAGTTTGTCTGCCAATGTTTTAAAGTCATTGTATTCAACCTTTTGCCATTCGCCGTCAGCATTCTGGCATACTCCTTTCAGCCAGGCACCCGATAGTTTGATAACTTTCTCAAGCGAGTTGGCTTCTATCTCTGAGAGCAGTGTGCCGTTTACTTTCGGTGCTGGCTCTATGACGATATCGTCGATATATACTTCTTGTTGTCCTTCTACATTACCAGTCTGGGCAGTGATGGTCATAACTCCAGGATAGTCGAAGTCACCATTTGTAGAGAAGTCGAAAACTACTTTTTGCCATTCATCATTTCCTCCATACCAGGTAGCTACTTTCTTCCAGTAGCCATCAGAACCATCTGTAGGGTCGGAGAGTTCTATCATTATGTTTTCTGCTTGCGACTTCCTAATCATCAAAGACACGCGCTTACTGCCCTGTAGAGAAGCGTTTATCGGCAGTTTCACAACCTTCTTGTCGTTGGTCATCACAAACTTCAGACATTTCTCAGAAGTGTTGATGCCGTCCGTCTCTGGGTTAGCTACCACTTCGGGACTACCATCATCCCAAAAACCGCCTCTGGTTCCCAATTCTTTGTCTTCACCATTCCAAAGAGTGGTTTGTGCGAATGTTGCTACCGATGCCATGATGGCAACACATAGGGTAAATACTTTTTTCATTTTTGAATCTTTTAGTTTTATAGGTTTATTATAAGAGAAGAGGAATATTGGTTCTTTGCTTTCCTCTAACTCTTAGTTTTTTAGTTCTTTTGTAACTATAATGCAAATGTACGATATCGTAGAAAAGTGTACGACCAAAAATCGTTCTCTCTTTGAAAGATATGTTTCGTGCAATCATTTCGTTCTATTTTGAAATGAAATTTACTGAACTTAATCTTTGTATGTACGGAAGTTATAGAAGATAAAGGAGTTAAGATGTATAGAAGTGTCTCGCGCGTACCTTATTATATATACTCTTTTACTTTTTCAGCTTCCGTATATGAGGAAACTAAAGTATATTTATACGGTATATTTATTCCATAATTGCCAAAAAACGGGCATCCAACTGGGAAATTGAATCCACCTAACTGGGAAATAAAAATTTCCTAACTGGGAAAAAATATTTCGACCTGTACGGTTGAAATTACCCAATACGCCCTGAAAGGGCAGAAGCTCTTAGCCCAGGGCAGCGCCCTGGGTTGTTTTGGACGCAAATCTGTCGCCCTGTAAGGGCAAAAGCTTTAAAAATCAAGGCAATACATAAAGCTTTTGCCCTTACAGGGCGCCTTGCCGATTGCCATTATACCCAGGGCGCTGCCCTGGGCTAAGAGCTTCTGCCCTTTCTGGGCGTGCCAACCGTACAGGTCGAATCATTTTCCTCAAAAAAGAGTTCCAAAGATGAGAAAAATGTTTCTTGTAACATATTTAGCATGTAATGAACGAATATTGCGTGGAAGAATAAGATATGTTTGATAAATTTGCAATCGAAAATACCAATAACGCATTTAAAAACAAAACCCAATAACAAAGTAATGAGAACAATCAGAAAAACTGTGTTGAGCATGATGCTCCTGTTGGCTGGTATAACAGCCTCAGCCCAGGAAACTCAATTCCTGAGTAACAACCATTGCCTCTATCGTATTCACCAGAGTGAGAAATATCTCCTGATACCTGTTCAGGAGAGTGCCGAAATGAGTCATGTCAAGGTGATAGCCAACAACCAACAGTTGAAGACTTTTAATGTCCGCCTTGCCAATACGCACGTAGATTATTACGTGCCTCTCGACTTGGAGGCTTACAAGAGCCAGAAGGGACTGATGCTCGATATTCATGTCGACGGACAGGCTCGTAACGATGGCGGTATTGCCAACTTCGGATGCTGGAAGGGAATGAAGTTCTCCGACAGCTTCGACATGAAGAACCGTGAGCAGTATCGTCCTCTCTATCATCATACTCCTGCCTATGGCTGGATGAACGACCCTAATGGTATGTTCTATAAGGATGGCGTGTGGCACCTTTATTTCCAGTACAATCCTTATGGGTCGCAGTGGGAAAATATGACATGGGGACATTCTACCTCTACCGATTTGGTAAATTGGAAGTTTGAGGGTGAAGCTATCGAGCCTGATGTGATAGGAACGATATTCAGCGGCTCTGCTGTTGTCGACAAGAAGAATACCGCTGGCTTCGGCGAGGGTGCTGTCGTAGCTCTCTATACCTCGGCTGGTGAGAACCAGACCCAGAGCATGGCCTACAGTACTGACAACGGAAAGACCTTCACCAAGTATGAGGGCAACCCTATCATCACAAGCAACGTGCCCGACTTCCGCGATCCTCACATGTTCTGGAACGAGGATATCAAGAAGTGGAACATGATTCTTGCTGCCGGTCAGCAGATGAACATCTATTCTTCTGACAACCTGAAAGACTGGACTTACGAGAGCTCTTTCGGTGCAGAGTACGGCAATCATGGCGGTGTGTGGGAATGTCCAGACCTGATGAAATTGAAGGTTCGCGGCACCGACAAGGAGAAGTGGATGCTTCTCTGCAACATCAATCCTGGCGGTCCTTTCGGTGGTTCTGCCACACAATACTTCATTGGTGAGTTCGACGGACACAAGTTTACTTGCGAGAGCAAGCCCGAGGTCACCAAGTGGATGGACTATGGCAAGGATCATTATGCCACCGTCACTTTCGACAATGCTCCCGACGGACGCCGTGTGGCAATAGCATGGATGAGCAACTGGCAGTATGCCAATCAGGTTCCTACCCAGCAGTACCGTTCTGCCAATTCTATTGCCCGCGATTTAGGACTCTTCGAGTACAAGGGCGAGACCTATTGCAGCGTGACTCCTTCTCCCGAGATGACAGCTGCACGCAGCAAGAAGACATCAAAGGCTCTCTCAGAGGCTTGCGAGGCTGTGGTCAATGTGAAGGGCAATGCCACTATCACCCTGAGCAACGACAAGGGCGAGAAGGTGGTGATGACCTATAATGCCAAGGCTGAGACCTTCGAGATGGACCGTACAAAGAGCGGCAAGACCGACTTCAGCAACGAGTTTGCTGCTGTCACTAAGGCTCCTACCTATGGAAAGATCAGCCAGTTCAGAATCTTCATCGACAAGAGCAGCGTCGAGGTCTTGGATGCTGAGGGCAAGATGGCGATGACCAACCTTGTGTTCCCAAGCAAACCCTATAATAAGATTGTTGTGAAAGGAAAGAGAAAGGGTAAGTATCAAGTTTACAAACTTGGAAAATAACAGCTAATATTCACTTCAAAAAAAATAACTAACAATATGAATAAGTCAATGAAATTGACCTTAATCCCTGTGATGCTTTGTTTCTTCGCAATGGGATTTGTGGATTTGGTGGGTATAGCCTCCAACTATGTGAAAGAAGACCTCAACCTGAATGATGCTACAGCCAACCTGTTCCCATCATTGGTTTTCTTCTGGTTCCTGATTTTCTCTGTGCCCACGGGCATGTTGATGAATAAGATAGGTCGTAAGAAGACCGTGCTGCTCTCACTCTTGGTGACAGTCATCTCTCTTCTTCTGCCTTTGTTTGGCGAAACCTTCGGCATCATGCTTGTATCGTTCTCCCTCTTGGGTATCGGTAATGCGCTGATGCAGACATCGCTCAATCCGCTGGTTTCTGTCGTCACATCCGGTAAGAACCTGGCTTCTACGCTTACCTTCGGTCAGTTTGTGAAGGCTATTGCCTCATTCATGGCTCCATATATTGCCATGTGGGGTGCAGTGGCAAGCATTCCTGAGTTTGGATTGGGCTGGCGTGTACTCTTCCCCATCTATATGATTATCGGTGTGTGTGCAACGCTGTTCCTGGCAGGAACTCCTATTGAGGAGGAGAAAACCGAGGGCAAGGCCTCTGGCTTTGTTGACTGCTTGGCTCTCTTGGGCAAGCCTATCGTGCTGCTTTCCTTCATCGGCATCATGTGTCATGTAGGTATCGACGTGGGCACCAACACCACCGCTCCAAAGATTCTGATGGAGCGTCTGGGCTGGACACTCAACGAGGCTGCCTTCGCCACATCGCTCTACTTCATCTTCCGTACCATCGGATGTTTCACAGGCACCGTCTTCCTCCGTATGATGAAGCCCCGTGTGTTCTTCACCATCAGCATCGTGATGATGGCGCTGAGTATGGCAGGCCTCTTCTTCGGCGAGAGCAAGATGATGCTTTATATCGCTATTGCCCTCGTGGGTTACGGCAACTCCAATGTGTTCTCCATCATCTTCTCGCAGGCTCTCCTCTCTGTACCCGAGAAGAAGAACGAGGTGAGCGGTCTGATGATCATGGGCTTGTTTGGCGGTACGGTGTTCCCACTCATTATGGGTGTTGCCAGCGATGCCATCGGACAGATTGGTGCCGTGCTGGTGATGTCAGTAGGCGTGCTCTATCTGTTCTCTTATATTAATAAGGTGAAGATGTAAACTTCTGAACTTGCAAAAGTAGAATTTTTTAAAAACAAGATTATGAAAATAGAAGATTTGGACAAGAAATATTGTGTAGGTTTGGGCGAGATTCTTTTCGATGTTCTGCCTACAGGTTCTCAGTTGGGCGGTGCTCCTGCCAATTTTGCCTATCACGCCGGTCAGCATGGCTTGCATTCTGTAGCAGTCAGTGCTGTTGGCAGCGACTTGCTGGGCGACGAGGCTCTCCGACTGTTGGACGAGAAGCACCTCAAGTATGTGATGCCCCGTGTGGACTTCCCTACAGGAACCGTACAGGTAGAGCTCGATGCAGAGGGTGTGCCTACCTATGACATCAAGGAAGGTGTGGCATGGGACAACATCCCCTTCACCGACGACATCAAGGAGGTGGCTGCCAATGCCGGAGCTGTATGCTGGGGCTCTTTGGCTCAGCGCAACGAGGTAAGCCGTAAGTCTATCTATCAGTTCCTCGACCATACTCCCAAGAACTGCCTGAAGGTTTTCGACATCAACCTGCGTCAGAACTTCTATACCAAGGAGGTGATCTGCGAGAGCTTGAAGCGTTGCAATGTGTTGAAGATCAACGATGAGGAATTGATTACCATCGGCCGTCTCTTCGGTTATCCCGGTCTCGACATCGAGAACAAGTGCTGGCTCATCCTTGGTAAGTACAATCTCGATATGCTCGTGCTCACCTGTGGTGTGAACGGCAGCTATGTCTTTGCTCCTGGTTTCAAGTCGTTCCAGGAAACTCCTAAGGTAGAGGTTGCCGATACCGTAGGAGCAGGCGACAGCTTCACTGGTACTTTCTGTGCCAGCATCCTGAAGGGCAAGAGCATTGCCGAGGCTCACAAGCTGGCAATAGAGGTAAGTGCATACGTGTGCACCCAGCATGGTGCCATGCCTGTGCTTCCTGAGAAATATACGAAGTAAGTCGGGAGTTTAGTTTTTAGTAGTTGATATTTTGATAAAGGACTTCACTTTACCTGGTCTGTGATGACCAAGGGCGGCGAAGTCCTTTTTTTGTGTCTTTGCTATTAAAAGATATTAATTTTTGTTTGTTTGATTTGTGGGTTTTCATTTTTGTTTATATTTTTGCATATTGCTACTGTGTAAACAAAAACGATACAAAAATGAAAACCGGAAAGAAGCACATTATATTATATGTAATCCTTTTGTTGCTCGTCTTCGTGTCCTGTTCCGACAGGCGCACCGTGATAGGTGTGTCCCAATGCAGTGACGACCTGTGGCGCCAGAAGGTGAACCGCGAAATCAAGATTGGGCAGTATCAGTATAAGAATGTGGATGTGGTCTTTGCTTCTGCCGACAACAATGGGCAGCGCCAGGCCCGGCAGATAGACAGCTTGGTGAAAGCCAAGGTCGACCTCTTGGTGGTGGCTCCCAGTGATGTCAAGACTGTTGCGCCAGCGATAGAGCGTGCCTACCGTGCCGGTATTCCCGTCATTCTTTACGACCGCATGATAGAGTCTACCCACTATACTGCCTATATCGGAACCGACAATGTGGCGATAGGCAAGGAGGTGGCTGATTATCTGGCACACCAACTGCAGGGCAGGGGAACGGTCGTTGAGATAACGGGCGAGCGTGGCTCCACACCTGTTGCCGACCGTCATCGTGGATTTATGCAGGGCATGAAAGCCTTTCCGCAGATACAGGTAGTGACGTTGGAAGGCGACTGGAACCTGGCTGGTGCCAAGAAGTTGATGCGCCAGTATATGGATGCAGGCAAGCCTGTTGATGCTGTCTTCGGACATAATGATGCTGAGGCTTGGGGTGCGCAGCAGGCTGCCAAGGAGAAGAACCGCGAGAAGCAGATGCTCTTTGTGGGTATCGACGGACTGCCTGGCGAGAACCAGGGAGTAGACCTTGTGGACAAGGGCGTGATGACAGCCTCGTACATCTATCCTACCAAGGGCGAGACCATCGTTCCTTTGGCGATGAACATCCTGCAGGGCAAGCCCTACAAGCGCATGAACTATTTTCAGTCGGCACTTGTCACAGCCGAGAATGCCAAGTTGATAGACATGCAGTATAAAGAGATAGAAGGCCAGACGGTCAACTTGAATGCCATCTATTCGAGCATTAATGACTATATGAAGATGTACCGATGGCAGAAGATTATCAGCATCCTGGCTGTTGCTGTGGTTGTGCTGCTACTCATCATGATATTTTATCGTCGTAAAGTGCGTCGGGAAAAAGAAAAACTCAACAAGCAGCGCAAGCAGATGGCAGACGAAAAGATAGCCTTCTTTACCAATGCCAGCCATCAGTTGCGTACGCCCCTTACCTTAGTATCAGGACCTTTAAGCCAACTGATGAAGGATGACAACTACACCGATGAACAGAAGATGCTACTGCAGGTGGTGTCGCGCAACGTGGGACAGTTGGAAACCTTGACCGCCGATGTGCTCAACTTCAAAGATCAGGTAGATGTGATGAACCAGGCTTCGACGGATGAGGCTTCCGAGAAGGAACTCTCTCAGCATGTGCTTCGCGACAGTCGCCATCAGATGTTGCTGCAGCAAGATGTGGAGGAACTGTCCACCATTCTTATCGTCGACGACAATGAGGATATCCGCAGCTATCTGCGTGTGCTCCTTGCCGGTCAGTACTATGTCATCGAGGCTTCGGATGGACAGAATGGTCTGCGCTTGGCAAAGGAGAGTGTGCCCGATCTGATAGTCAGCGATGTGATGATGCCTGTGATGGACGGACTCACCTTCTGTTCGAAGATCAAGGAGGATGAGGTGACCAGTCATATTCCTGTCATTCTGCTTACCGCCCGCAGCGAGGAGTCGCAACGCATAGAGGGCTATGAGCATGGTGCTGACGCCTATATCACCAAGCCCTTCAGCGACCGTCTGCTCCTGGTACGCATATCCAACCTTCTGCAGGCTCGCCGGCAGAGAAAGAATGATGAGGCCAAGCAGATGCTTTCGGCAGAAGACATACAGACCGATGAGCCTGGAGAGCGTATGTTCTTAGAGCGGTTCAAGAAGGCTGCCAAGTCGCATATCGGTGATGCCAACCTTCGTATGGACGACTTAGGCTCAGAACTGAGTCTTAGCAAGGTACAGATGTACCGCAAGGTGAAGGCGCTTACAGGCAAGACTCCTGCCGAGGTGCTCAGAGAGATGCGTATGCAAAAAGCCTATTCGCTCCTGAAGCAAACCGACAAGACCATCAGTGAGGTGGCTGCCGAGGTGGGCTTTGCCATTCCTGGTTACTTCTCAGCTTGTTTCAAGAAGCAGTTCGGCATCAACCCGACAGAGTTGAGAGACTGACAGGACTTCTTTTATTACCCTGCGATTCCAACTTGTGCTGATTATTCTAATACCCTGTGAAACAGGAGTCATATAAATGAACGAAATATTATAAAATCGTTGCATGTAACATAATTGCCATGAGATGAACGAATTTTTCTCTGTTGTTAATAAGGGATTTGCTATCTTTGCTGCCAGAAATTTGAATAAACAATAAATAGGAATTACTATTAACAAAACCTTTATTTACATGGAGAAAATGAAAACTCTCTTGATGAGCATCTGTTTGTTGCTCGTCAGTGCGGTATCATTCGCCCAGGTCGAAGAGGCAAGTGGAAATGTTACCGACAACAGTGGAGAACCAGTTATTGGTGCCACTGTCACCGTAGTAGGGGGACAGGGAAATGCAGGTACTGTTACCGATATTGACGGTAACTTTAAGGTGCAGGTTCAGTCCGGTTCTAAACTTTCTATCTCTTTTATGGGGTATAAGACTCAGGTGGTGAAGGCTGCCAAGGGTCTGCGCATCGTTCTCGAAGAAGATGCCAAGTTGCTCAACGAGGTAGTTGTTACTGGTTATACCACTCAGCGCAAGGCCGACCTGACAGGTGCCATCTCGGTAGTCAGCGTTGACGAGATAGCCAAGCAGAACGAGAACAACCCTATCAAGGCTCTTCAGGGCCGCGTTCCAGGTATGAATATTACTGCTGACGGTTCTCCTTCGGGAACTGCCACCGTACGTATTCGTGGTATCGGTACGCTGAACAACAATGATCCTCTTTATATTGTTGATGGTGTGCCAACAAAGGCTGGTATGCACGAACTCAATGGTAATGACATCGAGAGCATTCAGGTGCTCAAGGATGCTGCCTCGGCTTCTATCTATGGTAGCCGTGCCGCCAATGGTGTCATCATCATCACTACCAAGAAGGGTAAGGAGGGCAAGGTGAAGGTCGACTTCGACGGCTCTATCTCTGTCTCTTCTTACGTGAACCGCATGAAGGTGCTCAATGCAAAGGAGTTTGGACAGGTGATGTGGCGTGCCTATATGAACGACGGCATGGATCCTAACACCAATGGTCTGGGCTACAACTACGACTGGAGCTACAACGAGCAGGGCAACCCTGTGCTCAACGGCATCAGCATGAAGAAGTATCTCGACGATGCAGGCACCACACCTGCTGCCGATACCGACTGGTTTGATGAGGTAACACGCAAGGGCGTGGTTCAGCAGTACAATGTGTCGGTAAGCAAGGGCTCCGACAAGGGCAGCAGCTTCTTCTCTCTGGGTTACTACAAGAACTTGGGTATCATCAAGGAGTCAGACTTCGAGCGCTTCTCAGCCCGTATGAATACTGAGTACAAACTCTTGAAGAACAACAGTCTTACTGTAGGTGAGCATTTCACCGTCAACCGTACTTCTGAGGTTGCTGCTCCCGGTGGCTTCCTGCAGAATGTGTTGCAGTTCAATCCTTCTCTTCCTATCTATACTGAGGATGGCAACTATGCAGGTCCTGTGGGCGGTTATCCTGACCGTTACAACCCAGTGGCAGTGCTGGAGCGCAACAAGGACAACCGTTATACTTACTGGCGTATGTTTGGTGATGCTTATGTAAACCTTAACCTCTTCAAGGGCTTTAACATCCGTTCCACCTTTGGTCTCGATTACTCACAGAAGCAGCAGCGATTCTTTACTTATCCTGTTACCGAAGGTAATGTGGCTAACGACAAGAATGCAGTAGAGGCCAAGCAGGAACACTGGACCAAGTGGATGTGGAATGCTGTGGCTACATATAATAAGGAGATAGGTCAGCATCGCTTCGACCTCATGGCAGGTATGGAGCTTAATCGTCAGGACGACATCTACTTCTCTGGTTATAAGGAAGGCTTTGCAGTACTCAAGCCCGACTATATGTGGCCTGATGCAGGTACTACCGGAGCACAGGCTTACGGTGGAGGCTCTGGCTATTCGCTCGTGTCTTTCTTCGGTAAGGCCAACTATAATTATGCCGACAAGTACATGGCTTCGTTCACCATCCGTCGTGACGGTAGCTCTCGTTTCGGTAAGAACAATCGTTATGCCACCTTCCCATCTGTATCTGCAGGCTGGCGTATCAATCAGGAGAACTTCCTGAAGAAGGCTTCTTGGATTGACGATTTGAAGATTCGTGCATCTTGGGGACAGACTGGTAACCAGGAAATCGACAACTTGGCTCGCTATACCATCTTTGTTAGCAACTATGGAGTGGGTGAGAATGGTGGTCAGAGTTATGGTACCTCTTACGATATCGCAGGAACCAATGGCGGAAGTACATTGCCTTCAGGTTTCAAGCGCAATCAGATTGGTAATGACGACATCAAGTGGGAAACAACCACACAGACCGACTTGGGTCTCGACTTCGCTTTCTTGGGCAATACCCTCTATGGTAACTTTGACTGGTACTTTAAGAAGACCAAGGACATCTTGGTTTATATGCCAGGTATCGCCGTTATGGGTGAGGGAAGCTCACAGTGGATCAATGCAGGCGAGATGGAGAACCGCGGTTTCGAGTTCAACATCGGTTATCGCAACAAGACCAACTTTGGTCTGAAGTACGACATCACCGCCAACATTTCTTCTTATCGCAACGAAATTACAGCACTGCCTACTACTGTAGCAGCTAATGGTACCTTTGGTGGTAATGGTGTGAAGAGTGTTATCGGTCATCCTATGGGTGCACAGGTAGGATATGTATGCGATGGTATCTTCAAAAGCCAGGAAGAAATCGACAACCATGCCACTCAGGAAGGTGCAGGCTTAGGACGTATGCGCTGGAAAGATTTGGATCATGATGGTAAGATTACTGAGCTTGACCAGACTTGGATTTATGATCCTGTGCCCGACTTCACTTATGGTTTCAACATCTACTTGGAGTACAAGAACTTCGACTTCACAGCTTTCTTCCAGGGTGTGCAGGGTGTAGACATCATCTCCGACCTAAAGAAAGAGACCGACATCTGGGCTGGTCTTAACGTCGGCTTCTTGAACAAGGGACATCGTCTGTTGAACGCATGGTGTGTGGACAATCCATCCAGCAATATTCCTGCTCTTACCCTTTCCGACAATAATAACGAGAAACGTGTATCTACTTATTGGGTAGAGAATGGTAGTTATCTGAAACTGCGCACTATCCAGTTGGGTTACAATTTGCCAAAGAGCATCGTCTCCAAGCTCTCTATGCAGCGCTTGCGTATGTATGTCAGCGCACAGAACCTGTTCACCATCAAGAGCAGTAGCTTTACTGGTGTAGATCCTGAGAATCCAAACTATGGATATCCTATCCCTCTCAACCTCACATTTGGTCTTAACGTAACATTCTAAAAGAGTCAAATTATGAAAAAGATATTATATTCTGTCCTTACCGTTCTTGCCTTGGTGGGTACGACAAGTTGCTCTGACTTTCTGGACGACCAGAAACCTCAGGGTGTGCTCGACAGCGACATGGTGAAGGACCCAAGCAATGTGGATAACCTGGTTATCTCGGCTTACGCTGTCTTCACTACAGCCGAAGACGTCAACTCTTCCTTCTCGATGTGGAACTTTGATGTACGCAGCGATGATGCCTATAAGGGTGGCAACGGAACCAGCGATGGTGACGTGTTCCATCAGTTGGAGATAGAGCAGGGTGTGCTTACCACCAACTGGAATATCAACGATATGTGGGTGCGCCTTTACAACTGTATCTCACGTGTCAACTCAGCCATCTCTGTGCTTGAGACCACCAGTGACAGCTATCAGCTCAAGGCTCAGCGTTTAGGCGAGATGAAGTTCTTGCGTGCCTACGCCCACTTCCTGTTGAAGCGTCTCTACAAGAACATTCCTTTCATCATGGATGCCAACCTGAAGCAGGAAGACTACAACACCCTTTCCAACACCGAGTTTAACAACGATGAGGGCTGGCAGCAAATCATCAACGATGTGGAGTATGCCTACAATGTGCTTCCTGTGAAGCAGACCGATAAGGGTCGTCCTTCCAAGGCTGCAGCTGCAGCCTTCCTCACCAAGGCTTATCTCTATAAGGCTTATCGCCAGGATGATCCTTCATCCAATCAGGTGACCAGCATCAACAGAGAAGACTTGCTGAAGGTCATCGAGTACAGCAATCCTGACATCTATAGCGCAGGTGGCTTCGACCTCGAGCCCGACTTCCACAACAACTTCCGTCCTGAGACACAGTACGAGAATGGTGTGGAGAGCATCTGGGCCATGCAGTATTCTATCAACGACGGTACCAAGTATGGTAACCTGAACTGGAGCTACGGTCTTATCGTGCCTAATATCCCTGGTGTTACCGATGGAGGTTGTGACTTCTACAAGCCCAGTCAGAATCTTGTGAACGCCTATCGTACCGATGCCGACGGTCATCCTTTCATTGACACCTTTAATAATAAGGACTACGACTTGACACAGGATGCTGACCCACGTCTGTTCCTCACTGTAGGTCTGACGGGTCTTCCATACGAGTTCAACAGCAAGTACATGATGGACGCCAGCTCCACATGGAGCCGTTCTAATGGTCTTTATGGTTATTATGTAACCTTGAAGCAGAACGTAGATCCAGACTGTGGTTACATGGTAAAGGGCTCTTGGTGGGGTACACCTATGAACCGCATCGTGTTCCGTTATGCCGACGTACTCTTGGAGCGTGCTGAGGCTTATGCACAGCTCAACGAGACAGGCGAGGCTATTAAGTTGGTCAACAAGATTCGCCTGCGTGCCAAGCAGAGTACTGGTATGATAGCCAATTATCCTTCCGACTATGGCGTGAAGTTCAATATCTCTACCTATAATGGTTCTTACAGCCAGGAAGATGCTCTAAAGATTGTGAAGATGGAGCGTCGTTTGGAGATGGGTATGGAGAGTGAACGCTTCTTCGACCTCGTGAGATGGGGTGAGGCAGAGAAGGTGCTCAACAAGTACTTTGCCGAAGAGACCAACAACTGCTCTATTTATGGAGATGCTCACTTTACAGCCAACAAGAATGAATATCTGCCTATACCTTTCTCACAGGTAGCGGCATCCGACGGACATTACACACAGAATATAGGAGGATGGTAATATGAAAAAGTTATTATATCTATTGATGGGCATTCTTGCCCTCACAGCCTGCAGCGAGGACAATGTGTCCGACCTGCAGCTCACAGGAGGCTGCTCTGTTACAGAGCTGGCACTCGATGACTATGAAGGAACTGTAGACAAGGCTGCACGTACCATTACCGTACGTGTGCCAGAGACCTACGACATCAGTCAGATGACCTTGAGCAAACTCACTCTCAGCGATGGTGCTGTGTGTGATGCCAAGGTGGACGACAAGATGAATATGCTCCTTGCACAGACCTTGCGCGTGAAGAATGGCGATGTGTTCCTCGACTGGACACTCGTTGCCAAGCGCGATGAGGCTAAGATTCTTTCTTTCAAGGTGAACGGTATCTATACTGGAGCCATCAACGAGAGCAACAAGACCATTACCATTAATGTACCACAGACGGTGGACATCACCAAGCTGATTCCTTCCATCACGGTGAGCGAGAATGCTACTGTCGCACCTGTTTCGGGTGCACCAGTCGACTTCACCGAGCCTGTGACCTACACCGTAACCAACAATACGGCTACAAGCACTTACACCGTAACCGTCAATCAGATAGGCAAGCCTGCTGCTGTATTCGCAAGCCTGGCTCTGACGATGGACGAGCTGGTGCCTGAGGAGAAGGCTGCCTGCGAGTGGATGCTCGCGAATGTGGACAACTCTATCTATGCTTCGTTTACTGATATCAAGAATGGCAATGTAGACTTGAGCGAGTGTAAGGTGATATGGTGGCACTTCCACAAAGACGGTGGAGTGGACGGTAAGGCGAAATTCGAGCAGGCTGCTCCTGAGGCTATTGCCGCACAGGCTGTGCTGAGAGACTACTACAAAGCTGGTGGCTCCTTCCTCTTCACACGTTACGCTACCAATATGCCAGGCGAGTTGGGTATCGACAATAATGGATTGGTACCAAACAACTGCTGGGGACAAGTGGAAAATGACGCCGAAACTTGTGGAGGTCCTTGGGACTTCAAAATGGGCAATGATGCCGCAGGTTCTCATTCCGACCACGCCCTCTATCAGGGACTGGTGAAAGGTGATGACGCCAACAGTGTATACACTACTGATGCCAACTACCGCATCACCAACTCTACTGCTCAATGGCATATTGGAGTCGACTGGGGTGGTTTTGACAATTATGCCGTATGGAGAGAGAAGACTGGTGCCATCGACCTGGGTTACGGTGGTGACGGTGCTGTCGTGGTATGGGAGTATCCTGCCAAAGAGAATTCAGGTAAGACCCTCTGTATAGGTTCTGGTTGCTACGACTGGTACAGCGTAGGTCCTTTCACAGAGAAGTTCCATGCTAATGTGGCCATCATGACCAAGAATGCATTTAATTATCTTATGAACCATTAACAATAAACAAAAATGAAGACAATGATAAATTCTATAATATTGGCGTCATGCCTCGCTTTGCCTCTCGCTTCATGCAGCGACAGCGATGCTGCCCCCGAGCAGAAGGACTGGTCTACCACTACTTATTTCAACTCATCCGATGCTGCAGCACAGGATACTTATTACAAGCCTGCTGTGGGCTATGTAGGCGACCCTATGCCTTTCTTCGATCCAGTGGCTGGCGATTTCAAGGTGTTGTATCTGCAGGACTTCCGTCCTAATCCTGAAGGAACTTACCACCCCATCTGGGGTGTAAGTACCAAGGATGCTGCCCACTATACTGCTTTGGGCGAGTTGGTTTCTTGTGGCACCCTGAAGTCGCAGGATGCTGCCATCGGTACTGGTTCTACCATCTACGATGAGGCAAGCAAGCTTTACTATACATTCTATACAGGTAATAAGTATAAGCCTACAGGTGACGAGAGCGCACAGGTTGTGATGGTAGCAACTTCTGCTGATTTCAAGACCTGGACCAAGGACCGTACGTTCTTGCTCAAAGGTCAGGACTTCGGCTACGATAAGAACGACTTCCGCGACCCATTTGTGTTTAAGGGTGATGATGGCAAGTTCCACATGCTCATTTCTACCAAGAAGGGTGGCAAGGGTAGCTTAGCTGAGTTCGTATCTGATGACTTGAAGAACTGGACTGACAATGGTGTGTTCATGACCATGATGTGGGATCGTTTCTACGAGTGTCCAGACCTCTTCAAAATGGGCGACTATTGGTACTTGGTGTATAGCGAGATTCATCATGCTGTACGCAGAGTGCAGTATTTTAAGGGAAGAACACTTGACGAGTTGAAGGCTTGTACCGCCAACGATGTGGCAAGATGGCCTGATGCTCACGAGGGCTTCCTCGACAGCCGTGGTCTTTATGCCGGCAAGACTGCCAGCGATGGTACCAACCGCTATCTGTGGGGCTGGTGTCCTACCCGAAGTGGTAAGGACAATACTGCTGTGGGTGCTTCTCCTGCAGAGCCAGAGTGGGCTGGCAACTTGGTTTGCTATAAGCTCATCCAGCACGAGGACGGTACATTGACACTCGGACAGGTTGATGCTGTGAGTGAGAAGTACAACCAGGATGTTGCCGTAGAGGTGAAGGAGAGCCAGAACATGACCGAGGCAGATGGCACTTATACGCTTGCAGGCAGTGTCGAGCAGCCTGATGCCTACATGCTGATGGGCCGCTTGGGCAGTCACAACAAGATCAGCTTCACCGTCACCACTTCCAACGAATGGGATAAGTTTGGTATCTCTATGGTTCGTGGCTCTGACTCCAAGAAGTATTACACCATGGTTGTCAATCCAGAGAATGAGAACAACCGCAAGGTAAACTTTGAGGAGCAAGGCGTAGAGGGTAAGGGCTTCATTGCCGGTATTGATGGCTACGTGTTTGCCCGTCCTGCCGACAATGTGTACAACATCACTATCTACACCGACAACAGTATCTGTGTGATGTACATCAATGATGTCTGCAGCTATACCAACCGCATCTATGGTATTCAGAAGAACTGTTGGAGTATCAATAGCTATAATGGCGCCAACGTCAAGATTAGCAATCTGAAGATCAGTCAGTATTAATTGAGAAAGTAGATCAGACACATCGTTTTTTCAAAACACCATAACTTTGCGAGGCTCATCTTCCTTTTGGGGGATGGGCCTTTTTCGGTTTTTAGGAATCTTCCCCATTTACGAAAATGAAAATGATAAAATACAGCTACTTGAACTCATATTCGGAAAGTTAGGAGCAGAGTTCTGAATGGACTTCAATCAATACGGGGAACTACTCATCCCATTCCTCGAATTCCAATTCCTGTTCCTTGTACTCGGGTTTGTGGGTGCTGTTCTCACGGTCTTCTTTCTTAGCTTCTTCGCTTGTGGCATTGCTCACTGAGAGGCCTATGAGGCGGATGGGGTGGGCGGAGGAATACTCCACCTGCTTGAGCAGAAGTTTGGAGAGAGACAGTATGTCGGCCTTACTCTTCAGAATCTTGTCTTGCGAGATGCTTCTTGTTATCTGGGTGAAGTCGGCAAACTTGATTTTCAGGGTGAGGGTGCGGCCTTCGAACTCGCTGCGGGCTATGCGGGTAAGCAACTCCAGGACGGTGTGATAGAGTTGTATGATGACGGCAGAGGGAGTGTATATATCCTCTAAGAAAGTCTGTTCGCATCCCACAGACTTCCTTTCGCGATACGTAACGACGGGGCGATTGTCGATGCCACGTGCAAAATGGTAGAAGACATGACCAGCCTTGCCAAAAACTTCGACGAGATGCTGTTCTGAAACCTTACGCAGGTCGGCTCCGCGGTAAATTCCCATGTAGTGCATCTTCTGCAGAGTCTTCTTGCCTACGCCCCAAAAATCTTCCACGGGCAGTTGAGAGATAAAGTCGAGAGCCTTGTCGGGGTGAATGGTGCAGATGCCATCGGGCTTGCGATAGTCGGAAGCCACCTTGGCGAGAAACTTGCAATAGCTGATACCTGCCGATGCGGTGAGTCCTGTCTCTGCTTTGATGCGTGCCTTGATTTCGCGTGCCACATCTACAGCCAGCTCTATACCTTTCTTATTATGGGTGACATCGAGAAAGGCCTCGTCGATGGAGATTGGTTCTATGAGGTCGGTATAATCCTGGAAGATGTGGTGAATCTGCTGCGACACCTCTTTATAATGTTCGTGTCGGCAAGGCACGATGATGAGGTCGGGACAGAGGCGTTTGGCCTGTGCGATTGACTGTGCAGAATGTACTCCGAAACGACGTGCCTCATAGCTGGCAGTAGACACCACACCACGTGGACCGTCGAAGCCTACCGCAATGGGTTTGCCCCGAAGTTCAGGATTGTCTCTTTGCTCTACTGCCGCAAAGAAGGCATCCATATCAATGTGTATGATTTTTCTATTCTCCATTCTCGTGCAAAAATACAAATAAATCCTTGTTTATGCAAATTTCATTTCTATCTTTCTCAACTTTCGCTGGGTTCAGGAGTTTAGATGATAAAGGAGTTATCACTCCCTTCGGTCGTTAAAAGTTATAGCCATCAGAACGTCGTTTTCGCATCCCTATAGGGACGAGGCTCCATCTACTTTTAATTCTAATCTATAGCATTTATCCGTAATCTCAAAAACATTGAATTAAGCATCGGGATGGTCTCTGCTTTCTTCGTTAGGGTTTGTTAGTGAAGCTTTACCGAAATGACTTTTATGTTGAATCTTGGGATTGATGGAAAGAAAGCCGTCAAGATTGAAAAAAGGGTGTGCCACGGATTAGTGGCGCACCCTTTATGTAAAGATAAGTGTGATTTTATTTCTGGCACTCCTTGCAAGGAGTCCAAGGCTTGAGCTGTTTGAAGAAGTCGTTGCCCTTGTCGTCTACGAGGATGAATGCAGGGAAGTCCTCTACGGTAATCTTCCAGATAGCCTCCATACCGAGCTCTGGGTACTCTACGCACTCGATGCTCTTGATAGAACTCTTAGAGAGAACGGCAGCTACACCACCGATAGTACCGAGGTAGAAACCACCATGCTTCTTGCAAGCCTCTGTAACAACATCGCCACGGTTACCCTTGGCAATCATTACAAGGCTAGCGCCGTGATCCTGGAACTCATCTACGTATGGGTCCATACGGTTGGCTGTGGTAGGTCCCATAGAGCCACATGGATAACCCTCTGGAGTCTTGGCTGGACCAGCATAGAGGATAGGGTGGTTCTTGAAGTACTCTGGCATCTCCTCACCAGCATCCAAGCGAGCCTTGAGCTTGGCATGAGCGATGTCACGAGCCACGATGATGGTACCCTTCAAGTTAACACGGGTGCTTACAGGATACTTGCTCAACTCAGCACGAACTGCGTCGATACCCTTGTCGAGGTCAATCTCGATACCCTTGGTACCCTCACCAGGGTTACGGAGCTCCTCAGGAATCAACTCTGTTGGGTTCTCATCCATCTTCTCCAACCAGATACCGTCCTTGTTGATCTTAGCCTTGATGTTGCGGTCGGCAGAGCAGCTTACACCCATACCGATAGGGCAGCTTGCACCATGACGTGGCAAACGGATGACACGGATATCGTGAGCCAGATACTTACCGCCGAACTGTGCACCCAGACCAATCTTGTGAGCCTCTTCGAGGAGCTTGTTCTCCAAGTCGATGTCACGGAAGGCACGGCCAGTCTCATCACCTGTTGTAGGCAACTCATCATAGTACTTGATAGAAGCCAGCTTCACGGTAAGGAGATTCTTCTCGGCAGAAGTACCACCGATAACGAATGCGATGTGGTAAGGAGGACATGCTGCTGTACCGAGGCTCTTCATCTTCTCTACGAGGAATGGGAGCAGGGTGCCCTCATTCTGAATGGTGGCCTTGGTCATAGGGTAGAAGTAGGTTTTGTTGGCAGAGCCGCCACCCTTGGCAACCATCACGAAGCGATACTCGTCGCCCTCGGTAGCCTCGATATCGATCTGGGCAGGCAGGTTGCAACGGGTGTTCACCTCGTCATACATGTTGAGAGGAGCATTCTGTGAATAGCGAAGGTTGTCCTGTGTGTATGTGTTGTAAACACCCAAACTCAAAGCCTCTTCGTCCTCAAAGTCGGTCCATACACGCTGACCCTTCTCGCCATGAATGATGGCAGTACCTGTATCCTGACAGAATGGGAGGATGCCCTTCACGGCAGTCTCTGCGTTGCGGAGGAACTGGAGAGCTACGTATTTGTCGTTTTCAGATGCCTCAGGGTCGGTCAAAATCTTAGCTACCTGTGCATTGTGCTCACGACGGAGCATGAACTCTACGTCGTGGAAACCCTGCTGTGCGAGCAGGGTAAGTGCTTCCTTTGAAACCTTGAGGATTGTTTTTCCCTCGAACTCTGCTGTGCTTACGCCTTCTTTTGAGATAAGGCGATACTCTGTCTTGTCCTCTCCAAGCTGAAACATTGGAGCGTACTTAAAATCTGGAGCTTTTGCCATAATGTTTTTTTGTTGTTATTATACTGTTGAAATATTCAAGTTGTTTTGTTTTGTCAAGAATTTGAGAATTAAAGAATTCTTCTTTTTCCTTCCCCTTATCTGTTGAATTATTGAGAAAGAAGTTCGCACAGCGAACAGACTTCCTGCCAATCTTCATTCTTCCTAATGATTAGCCTTGGAATATTCTTAAATTCTCTCAAGTTTCGCAAGTTTTACCCCACACGCCCTGAAAGGGCAGAAGCTCTTAGCCCAGGGCAACGCCCTGGGTTATTACGGGCGCAAACCTGTCGCCCTGTAAGGGCAAAAGCTTTAAAACTCCAAACAAAACATAAGGCTTTTGCCCTTACAGGGCGCCTTGCTGATTGCTATTATACCCAGGGCGCTGCCCTGGGCTAGGAGCTTTTGGGCCTTCAGCCCGTACTTAAGCTACATGCGAAAGTTCAGTTAAATTCTCTAATTCTTGACAATAAATCAGAATCCGAAGATCTCTTCCTGAGAGAGGCGCTTGATAGGCGCAATCTTCTCGAGGCTCTTCATGTCGAGGTCTTTCTCGTTGCCGAGGATGACCATGCGGTAAGGCTTGCCTACGATATTCTGCTTCTCGAAGTTAGTGATGTCCTGAAGTGTCACGTTCTGGAGCGCCTCATAGAGCTTCTTGTTGGGATCGTAGTCGAGTCCCTTCAGCTTGGCATTGAAGTAAGCGTAGAGCACATTGTCCTTAGTGGTACGCATACTCTGCAGGCTCTTGATGAGGCTCTGCTTAGCCAGGTTGAATGCAGCCTCGTTCTGTGGCAGGTTGTTGATGATCTCGTTGAACACGTTGATGCAGTCCATCATCTTGTCGCTCTGCGAGATGATATGAGTGAAGAAGTATTCTGTATCGTTCTTACGACCAGGGCGTACATAATAAGAACCTGCGTTGTAAGCCAGACCTCTTGTCTCGCGGAGTTCCTGGAAGACGATGGCGTTCATGCTTCCGCCAAAGTACTCATTGAAGAGTCCTACTACGGCAGCATTGTCGTCGGTGAAAGTCTTACCCTCGTTCTGGTACTGGCGCAGATAGATGTTCTTAGCCTCGTAGGGAGCAATGAGAATCTCGTTGCTCTGTGGCTGCTGCTTGGTGTACTCCTTGCCCTGTGGAGCAGGGATGAGTTTCTTGCCAGTCTTATGTTCTTTGGCGAGGAGGCTGTTGAGCTGTTTCTCGCTGTAAGGACCATAATAGAATACGGTGTGCTCGATATTGTCGAGCGCGCCCAGAAGGTTGATCAGCTCCTGTGGATCCATCTTGCGAAGGTCGGCAGGGAGAATCTGATTGCGGCTTGGGTTGTAAGGACCATATACGCAATAGTCCCACAAGCGTGAGAAGTTGGCCTTCTGGTTGGCCTTCATGTCGTTGCCATTCTTCTCTACGAGGTCCACATACTGGTTCCATGAAGTCTTGTCGGCTTTGGCATGATGCAGCAAGTCCTCTAAGAGGCTGAGTGCCTTAGGAAGGTTCTCGTTCAGACCATTGATGTTGATGCTGAGGCTCTTGGTGCCCTGAGCCACACTGTAGTTGCAGGCAATGTTATAGAAAGCCTGTTTGATTTCAGAGACGGTCTTCTTGTCGGTACCTATGTAGCCGAGATAATCAGCAGCATAGCTGTAGCGCATGTCATCCTCGTCGCCCAACTCATAACGGAAGGAGAGGTTGAAGAGGTCGTCCTGTGTGTTCTGTTTGTAGAGCAAAGGCAGCTTTTTGCTGGTCTTGGTGACGGTGAGGTCTTTCTTGAAGTCGAGGAACTCAGGCTGTATAGGAGCCACTTCTGCGTTCTTGATTTCTTTGACGAAATCGCTCTCATACTCGCGGTTGGCGGGTATAGGAGTGATGGCAGGCTTCTCTATCTTCTTGAGCGTCTTGTCCTCGCCGATGCGCTTGTATACACATACGAAGTTGTCGGCACGCAGATGCTTGTTGGCAAAGTCGATGATATCTTTCTTGGTCAACTTGCTCTGGCGGTCGAGCTGCTTGGCTACGTCTTCCCATTTCTGGTCGTTGATGAAGGCGTCCACCATGATGCTGGCTCGGTTCTCGTTGTCGTCGAGTCCTTTGTAGAAGTTGAGCTTCTTGTTTGCCATGACAGCAGGAAGCAATTCGTCGGCAAACTCGCCACGGCGCAACTTGCCCATCTCGTCAAGCACGAGGGCACGTGTGTCTTCGAGCTTCTGTCCCTTGTTGGGCAGTGCCTGAACGATGAAAGCGGTGTAGTCGTGCAGACCATAGTTGAAGGCTCCTGCAGAGGCGAGTTTCATCTTCTGTTCCAGGTCTACCTCGAAGAGTCCTGCCTTGCCGTTGGCGAGCAGGTCGCTGATGACATCGAGGGTGTCGTTCTGCTGGTCGTTGACGCCCTTGAAGAGCCATGCCAGCATCATGTTTTCCTGCTCCTTACCGACAACCGTGGTGTCCTTTACTGCTGTGATGGCAGGCTGTGCCTCGAACTCAGGCCGTGACAGGTTGTCGCTCTTCTTCCATGAGCCAAAGTACTGGTCGATGAGAGCTATGGTCTTGTCGGGGTCAAAGTCGCCAGCCATGACGATAGCCACATTGTTTGGCACATAGTAACGGTGGAAATAGTTCTGTATGTTGATGATGCTTGGGTTCTTGAGGTGCTCCTGTTCGCCGATGGTAGTCTGTGTGCCATAAGGATGGGTAGGAGTGAGGAGGTTCCAGAGAGCAGCAAACTCCTTGGTGGCATCGCTTGCCATGGAGATGTTCTTCTCCTCGTACACAGCCTCCAGCTCTGTATGGAAGCCACGGATGACCATGTTCTGAAAGCGGTCGCTCTGCACCTTGGCCCAGTTTTCTATCTCATTGTTTGGGATGTTCTCCACGTAGCAGGTGACATCATTGCTGGTATAGGCGTTTGTTCCCTCGCTACCGATGCTCGACATGAGCTTGTCGTACTCGTTGGGGATGTTGTATTTGGCAGCCAACTGTGAGATGGAGTCAATCTCGTGGTAAGCCTGCTTGCGCTGTGCGGGATCGGTGAGTTTGCGATAAGTCTCATAGCGGCGGGTTATCTCGTCGAGGTATGGCTTCTCCTTGGCGGCATCGATGGTACCAAACTTCTTGGTGCCTTTGAACATCAGGTGCTCCAGATAGTGAGCCAGACCAGTAGTCTCGGCAGGGTCATTACGCGAACCTGTTTTTACAGCGATGTTGACCTGCAAGCGAGGCTTCTCCTTGTTAACTGACATGTATACCTTCAGACCATTGTCGAGAGTATAGATGCGTGTTTGCATTGCATCGCCTGGTACGGTGGTGTAATGATAGTCTTTTGCGCTGGCACAAAGCGCACCCGATGTGAAGAGTGCCGCCAGCATGATAGTTTTTAAACTCATACTTTTATGATTTTATGTTGTATAAATGATTTTCATTTTTCCATTTGTCTGCCATGAGCCTGTCCTTGGCTTTCCTGTTGTTGGTTGCCACAGCTCAGACTCTGAGGCATAAAGTCTTTATGTGGCAGGACTGATGGAGTTGGCAAAGTGCAGGAAGGTGTCTTCGTCCACGTCGCCCAAGTCGTATTCCTTCTGCGCATCTTTTCTGATGGCTTCGGTCCATAGCGATTTTGCCTCGTCGGCTCTGGTTTCGATCAGCGAGAAGGCTGCCGGTGTGGCTTCTTCGTAGAGCTGTCGGATGAGGCTGAAGGCATAAGCTTGATTGAAATCGGCATAATGGCTGTGAGCCTCGGACAATGCGTTGATAACAGACTCGATGTCTTCGGTTGTTCCGTCGATGATGTCTTCGACGAGTTGATTCTCCAAAGCCTGCGGCAGGAGCAGACCACCCAGATCGGTCCATGCTTCTTCGCCATTGTGGATGGCTTGTTTGGACAGTGGAGTATATTCATGTCCTTCTTCTTCTGCTGCTGAATGAAGCGTGGCCTTCTTGATGACTTGACCTAAGTAGAGACTGATGAGCATGTCGTAGAAGCGGATGCCGGAAAGGAGTGAGCTGCGCGGAATGGTGAGTCCCTGATAGTGGTATTCCTGGCATTGAGTTCCGCAAGTGGTGCAGAGCTCTTGCAGAATGCGCCTTCCTTCTGTCGCCTTGCTGATGACAAAAGGCGAGAGCCACTCTTGGTTGATGATGCTCTTGCGGTGCTCGGCTGGTCGTAGGTCGCGCTTGGGCCACTTGTTGATGTCGCGGTAAAGTCCTACAGTGACAAGGTTTCTGCCAGGGATGAGTATGGTCTTCTCTCCCTCGCTAATAATATAGGAGAAGGGGAAGGAGGTTGTGTCGGGATGAGCCATGGTCTTGCCAAGACATACGGAGTAAGCACCGATGTGGGCAGGCAGGAAAAGGTAGGAGCCGCTGGCTGTCTTGGTGCCTCTCTCCAGGATGCCCCAGTGGATGGGACCCATCTTGTAGGCATGGTTGCTGAAGTTGGTGGCAGAACCGGCATTATAGAACGAAACCTGGCTTCCGATGATGAGCGAACTCTTGTGATGAGAGGCTGAGAACGGACCGCAGAAGGCGGCACATGCTTCGCCATTGCTCATTACCGAGTTGGCAAAGAATACCGATGCCGATGCGGTGAAGCTGTTGTTTATCTGGCAGGCTTCTCCCACGAAACAGTCTTGCAGGTTGGCTCCGTTGGTGATGCTTGCCCCATGGTCGATGATAGTGTTTTCGGCTATGACACCCGTTCCTATATAAACGCTGCTGGTAGCATCTCCCAGGAGGGTGCAGTCACTCAGTCGCTCTGCTCCGTTCACCTCGCAGTAGTCGTTGATGATGCAGTTGATAATCTCCTTGGTGTTGGCTATCTTCACATTGTTGCCTATCAGTCCGCGTTCGGGCAGTCGGCTGCTAACATATGCTCTGACGAACTGGAAAAGTGTCTCACGGAACTCCTTGTTATGAGAATGCTTGAGCATGAGTGCTGCCAACTGACTGCTCAGTTCGGAGAAAGAGATGATGTTCCCATCGCCAGCCTCGTTGAGTACACTGATGACATTGGCTTCTCCATAGGTAGCTCCCTCTGTAGTCTCTATTGTGGATACGTTGGACAGGTAGCACTCGTCACCGATGGTATAGTTGTTGATGAATCCTCCTATGTTCTCGATGAGGCAATCGTCTCCGATGATGACATTGTGCAAGGTGGCATTGCGGATGCCCGAGTGCTTGTGAAAGCCCGGACTTACCTCGATGCTCTTGTCGAAGCTGCCTATGCAGACTTCTCCGTAGAGCATTACCTGACGCATGTGTTCGGGATTGAAGTCTTCTGCGACGTTGACGGAAGTCCAGTCCTCAGCCCAACAGCCATTCTGTTGCAGCTGTTCTATCTCTTCGGTGGTAAGCGGTCGGTAATCGTTCATAGTCGTTGTTTTTTATTCGTAGTCCTGATACAGGAAATCATTATAGGGATACTTCTGTACGTGCAGCTCGCGCACTTTCTTGTACAGAATGTCGCGGAACTCGTCGATGTTCTCCTTGTTCTTGGCAGAGATGAAGAGACAGTCGTCGTGCAACTTCGCCATCCATGTGCGCTTGAGTTCGTCGAGGGTGATGTTTTCTTTCTGTATAGGAGTAAGGTCGTCTTCCTCCTTCTCTACCCAGGAGTAGTTGTCTATCTTGTTGAAGATGATCATCGATGGCTTGTCGGCGCAGCCCAGTTCCTTCAGGGTCTTCTCCACCACCTGTATCTGCTCCTCGAAATCAGGATGCGAGATGTCGACAACATGCAACAGCAGGTCGGCCTCGCGTGTCTCGTCGAGGGTGCTTTTGAAAGAGTCTACCAGGTCGGTAGGCAACTTGCGGATAAATCCTACTGTGTCGGCCAGGAGGAAAGGCAGATTTTCCACCACGACCTTTCGTACGGTGGTGTCGAGAGTGGCGAAGAGTTTGTTCTCGGCAAAGACCTCGCTCTTGGAGAGTAGGTTCATAATGGTGCTCTTGCCCACGTTGGTGTAGCCGACAAGGGCCACACGGATGAGTCGGCCGCGGTTCTTGCGCTGAGTGGTCTTCTGCTTGTCTATTTCGGCCAGGCGCTCTTTGAGCAAGCTCATGCGGCCGAGGATGATACGACGGTCCATCTCAAGCTGGGTTTCACCAGGACCACGCAATCCTACAGAACCTTTACCGCCACCCGAGCCAGAACCACCGCCCTGGCGCTCAAGGTGAGTCCAGAGTCGTTGCAGACGAGGCAACATGTATCTATACTGTGCCAATTCCACCTGTGTCTTGGCGGCAGCAGTCTGGGCGCGCATGGCAAAGATGTCGAGAATAAGAGATGTGCGGTCGAGAATCTTTACCTGTAGCTCTTGCTCAATATTGCGTATCTGCTTGGCAGACAGCTCGTCGTCGAAGATGACCATTCCGATCTCGCGGTCTTCTTCCTCTTCTTCCTTAATGTATTGTTTGATTTCCTCGAGCTTTCCCTTTCCTACATAGGTGGTCTGATTGGGAGCGACAACCTTCTGCGTGAATCGCTTGACGGTTACAGCTCCTGCCGTATCGGCAAGAAATTCCAGCTCGTCGAGGTATTCCTTGGTCTTGGCTTCGTCCTGCTCCTTGGTGATAAGACCCACGAGAACGGCAGTCTCTGCCTTGACTTCTGAGATGACAAATTCCTTCATTGATTAGCTTGTTATTATATAATAGGTGCAAAGTTAATAAAAAAAGCTATTTCTATGGAATACTGACTGCATAATTTATGCTTTTTTTAAGAAAAAGGCTTGTTGGGTAACTGCTCAGCACCCCCTATTGAAAACTTTGAATAGAAAAGCCTCGAAATATGAAAGCGGCTTCGATAGTCAATGAAGCCTATTTCGTAGAGCAATGAAAGCGGCTTCGTAAGCAGTTGAAGCCTATTGCATGATTCTGATAGAAGCTATAAAATTACCTTGTTGAGTACGCATAAAGAGAAGCAAATACCGCAAACGTTTACGTGATTTTTTGCGTAAAAAAAGAGATATATTTGATTTAAATCAATTATTTGTATTATATTTGCACTCGAAAAGAAACACAAACTGATTTTCAAAAAGATCATAACTACATAAAAAACACAAAACTGCTGAAACATTCAAAAACGTAAGAATTGCCCCGACGTGATGTCGGGGCATTTTTTTTGTCCTTCTGTTTATGCTTTCTGTATCGCCTTTTTGTGTATGTGCTTGCAGGTTTTGCAGATGTTTAAAAGTCTGATGCTCAGCGACGATACTTCTTAAACGTGTACTTGTGTGAGTTTGGAAAACAAGTGAAGATGGTGATGCTCTCGTTAGTCTTTGTGTGCTTTCTGCCAGCTTGTGTTGAAAGATCTTTCTTTTTTCTTGTGTAGAGCAAAATAATATTATCTTTCTATTTTTTTGTAGGTTGCTATCATTTGTTGAAGACTGTCTGTCTTGGTACGGTCGTCAGTCTGCTTGGCGGTCATTTCTTTAACTCCCCCCCCCATTTTTGAAACTTCAGTTTATGTAACCAAAAAGAGGGTGTGTCATGAACTTATGACACACCCTCCTTATCTTATGATGGTTCAACTTACGCAAGTGGCGTAGTTGTTTCTCTTTCTGTCGTTAACATTACTTGTTCTCGAATACCAATCCGCCTTCCTTGGTGTGGTCGATGGTGATAGGTTTCTCACGACTGACTTCCTCGGCGAGAATCTTCTTGCTCAAGTCGTTCAATACATAGTCTTGTATTGCGCGCTTTACAGGGCGTGCGCCAAACTCTGGATCGTAGCCCACCTCTGCCAAATATTGGATGGCGGCAGGAGTCCAGCGAAGTTCGAAGCCCTGAGGAGCCAACATCTTCTTGACTCTGTTCATCTGAAGCTCAACCACCTGGCCAATCTGCTCTTTGGTGAGAGGCTTGAAGGTGATGATGTCGTCGATACGGTTCAGGAACTCCGGACGGAAGGTCTTTCTCAACATATCACGGCTTGCGTTGGAAGTCATGATGATGATGGTGTTCTTGAAGTTTACTACACGGCCTTTGTTGTCGGTCAGTCGTCCGTCGTCCAATACCTGAAGCAGGGTGTTGAATACATCGGGATGAGCCTTCTCAATCTCATCGAAGAGAACCACACTGTATGGCTTGCGACGAACAGCCTCTGTCAACTGTCCACCCTCATCATAGCCTACGTATCCTGGAGGCGCACCTATCAGACGGGTGACGCTGAACTTCTCTTGATATTCACTCATATCGATACGTGTCATCATCGACTCGTCATTGAAGAGATATTCTGCCAAAGCCTTGGCAAGCTCAGTCTTACCCACACCGGTTGTGCCGAGGAAGATGAAACTTGCGATAGGACGTTTCGGGTCTTGCAAACCGGCACGTGAGCGGCGTACAGCATCACTTACGGCGGTGATGGCCTCGTCCTGACCGATGACTCTCTTGTGGAGTTCTTCCTCCAAATGGAGCAGTTTCTCACGCTCACTCTGCATCATACGGCTTACAGGTATTCCGGTCCAGCGGCTTACCACCTCGGCAATATCGTCGGCAGTAACCTCTTCGCGTATCATGGCTTCGCCACCTTGAGTGCTCTTCAGTTGTTCCTGGATGCGCTTGATGTCTTCTTCGAGAGCAGTCAGCTTAGAATATCTGATCTCAGCCACGCGCTCGTAGTTGCCTTCACGTTCCATGCGCTCAGCCTCAAACTTCAGGTTCTCAATCTCCTGCTTGTCTTGCTGAATTTTATTGACGAGATCTTTCTCTCCTTCCCATTTTGCACGGAAGTCGCGTTCCTTGTCCTTCAGCTCGGCAATCTCCTTGTCGAGTTGCTGAATCTTAGGCTGGTCGTTCTCGCGTTTGATGGCCTCACGCTCTATCTCCAACTGCTTTAGGTGACGTGTGATCTCGTCCAGTTCCTCAGGCACGGAGTCGCGCTCCATACGGAGTTTGGCAGCAGCCTCATCCATCAGGTCGATAGCCTTGTCTGGCAGGAATCGGTCGGAGATATAACGTTCAGAAAGTTTGACAGCTGCGATGCAGGCGTCGTCCTGAATACGAACCTTGTGATGGTTCTCATAACGCTCCTTGATGCCTCGGAGAATGCTGATGGCGTCCACCTCGTCAGGCTCGTTGACCATTACGGTCTGGAAACGACGTTCCAAAGCCTTATCCTTCTCGAAGTATTTCTGATACTCGTTGAGGGTGGTGGCACCGATGGCTCTCAACTCGCCACGTGCCAATGCAGGTTTCAGAATATTGGCAGCATCCATGGCGCCTTCTCCACCGCCGGCACCTACCAAGGTGTGAATCTCGTCGATGAAGAGGATAATCTGTCCGTTGGCGTTGGTCACTTCCTTGATGACGCTCTTCAGTCGCTCTTCGAATTCGCCTTTATATTTAGCACCAGCCACCAGTGCGCCCATGTCGAGCGAATAGAGCTGCTTGTTCTTCAAGTTCTCCGGTACGTCGCCACGTACGATTCTTTCGGCAAGTCCTTCAACGATGGCGGTTTTACCAGTACCAGGCTCACCGATAAGGATTGGGTTGTTTTTCGTTCTTCTTGATAAGATTTGGAGCACGCGACGTATCTCCTCGTCACGTCCGATTACGGGGTCAAGCTTTCCACTTCTGGCTTGTTCAACCAAGTTCTTGGCGTATTTCTCCAGACTCTGATAGTTTTCGTCTGCACTCTGGCTCTTCACGTTCTGTCCCTGACGAAGAGCCTGGATGGCAGCGAGCATGTCTTTCTCGTTGGCGCCGGCATCTTTCAGAATGCGGGCTGCAGTAGAGTTGCCTTTCAGAATGGCGAGCAGAATAGGCTCTACGCTTACGAACTCGTCGCCCATCTTCTTGGCAGTATCCTCGGCGTTGATCAATATCTGATTGGTGTCATTGGAGAGGTATGGCTGTCCGCCGCCCTGTACGCGGGGAAGATGCTGCAATTCCTGCTGCAGGAGCATGGAGATCTGTCCTCCGTTCATGCCCAGCTTCTGGAAGATATAGTTGGTCACATCAGGTGCTTTCTCGATGATTCCGCTGAGAAGATGCACCGGCTCGATGGTCTGCTGACCATTTCGTTGCGCTGTGTTCACAGCGGCTTGCACCGCTTCTTGCGCCTTGATTGTAAATTTGTCGAATGTCATATATTTCTCCTTTCTTGTTTTATTTGTTTCGTTATGTTATTTGTTGCTTGCCAACCGTTGAAGCGAAATGTGTGCCGAGGTACAGAGTGCTGACATTCTGTCTTGTTTTTCGTTGTTTTTTAGACATTTATAGTTGAAAATGCTGTCAATGTGTCGGTAATTGGGTGCTTGACGGGAGACGAGTTTTGTACTTTGTGAATGATTCACTTTGGTCTTAATAGATGGCCGGCTTTGGTCTTAATAGATGACCGGCTTCGGTCTTAATAGATGACCAGCTTTGGTCTTAAAAGATGGCAGAAATGGCTTTTAGGGTTAACTCAGGTCAAGAAACATCGTTCTTGCGTTAAAAAGCTAATAATAACACGAGTGATTTTTGGTGGGCTCAAATATTATTTGTACCTTTGCACCATTATTTCAAATAAGTAGAAATCAATGGCTGAAACAAAGAAAATCAAGACAGCTTTAGTGTCTGTCTTTCACAAGGACGGCTTGGATGAACTCCTTGCCAAGTTGAATGAAGAGGGTGTTAAATTCTTGAGCACCGGTGGTACACAGAAGTTTATCGAGTCACTCGGTTATGAATGTCAGAAAGTGGAGGATGTAACCACTTATCCATCCATCCTCGGTGGACGTGTGAAGACTCTTCATCCAAAAATATTCGGAGGTATTCTTGCGCGTCGCGACAATGAGGGCGATCAGGAGCAGATGAAGGAGTATGAGATTCCAAGCATCGACCTCGTGGTAGTAGACCTTTATCCTTTCGAGCAGACTGTGGCAAGCGGTGCAAGTGATGCCGATATCATTGAGAAGATCGATATAGGCGGAATCTCTCTGATCCGTGCCGGAGCCAAGAACTTCAAGGATGTTGTTATCGTGCCCAGCAAGGCTGAGTACAGTGTGCTGCTCGATATCTTGAAGAAGAAAGGTGCTGAGACCGATATCGAGGATCGCAAAATGTTTGCAGAGCGTGCCTTTGGCGTAAGCTCACACTACGATACAGCTATCCACGCTTGGTTCGCTAAGTAATGTGCGTCAAGCTTTAGTGCTGGCGTAGATATTTTAAGCTTAAAATAAACAATTAGTAATTATAAAAGAAAATGGGATTTTTTTCATTTATTCAGGAAATCGCAATGGACTTGGGAACAGCCAACACCATTATTATCAGCGATGATAAGATTGTGGTGGATGAGCCCTCTGTTGTAGCCCTCGACCGCCGTACAGACAAGATGATTGCTGTAGGTGAGAAGGCTAAGATGATGTACGAGAAGACTCATGACAATATCCGTACTATCCGTCCTTTGCGTGATGGTGTGATAGCCGACTTTACTGCATGCGAGCAGATGATGCGCGGTCTTATCAAGATGGTGCATACAGGAAGCCGTCTTTTCTCTCCCTCACTCCGTATGGTAATTGGTGTGCCTTCTGGTTCTACCGAGGTGGAGCTCCGTGCTGTACGCGATTCTGCCGAGCATGCCGACGGACGTGATGTTTACTTGATTTTTGAACCTATGGCAGCAGCTATCGGTATCGGTATCGATGTGGAGGCGCCAGAGGGAAACATGATAGTTGATATAGGTGGCGGTTCTACCGAGATTGCTGTCATCTCACTTGGCGGTATTGTGAGCAACAACTCCATCCGTACAGCCGGTGACGACCTGACTGCTGATATCCAGGAGTACATGAGCCGTCAGCACAACGTGAAGGTGTCTGAGCGTATGGCCGAGCGTATCAAGATACATGTAGGCTCTGCTCTTACCGACCTGGGTGATGAGGCTCCAGAAGACTTTATTGTTCATGGTCCTAACCGCATCACAGCTCTGCCTATGGAGGTGCCTGTATGCTATCAGGAGATAGCTCAGTGCTTGGACAAGACTGTGGCAAAGATCGAGAATGCTGTGCTCTCAGCACTTGAGAACACTCCTCCTGAGCTCTATGCTGATATCGTGAAGAATGGTATCTGGCTCTCTGGTGGTGGAGCTTTGCTCCGTGGACTCGACAAGCGTCTCACAGCCAAGATCAACATTCCTTTCCATATTGCCGAAGACCCATTGCACAGTGTGGCTAAGGGTGCCGGCATCGCGCTGAAGAATGTAGACCGCTTCTCGTTCCTGATGAGATAATTGAAAATCTGAATTTCAGAGAAACTATAGCGTATGCACAACCTTACAGAGTTTCTGGCGAAACACAACCACTGGTTTGTGTTCCTGGTGCTTGAGGTAGTGAGCATGGTACTGCTCTTCAGATACAACAGTTATCAGGGCAGTGTGTGGTTCTCGTCGGCCAACGCCGTTACGGGCAAGGTGTATGAGTGGGATTCGGCTGTGGAGAGTTATTTCTCGCTGTCAGGCGTCAACAGTCAGCTCACTCAGCGCAATGCTTTCCTGGAACAGCAGGTAAGAATGCTGGACGACAGTATCGCCCGCCTTACCCGCAGTCAGGAAGCTGCAGTGACACGCTTGTCAAGCATGGTTCCCTTCCAGGGATGCAGGCTTATTCCGGCAAAGGTCGTCGCCAATATGGTGAACAGATACGACAACCTTATCACTATAGATAAGGGTTCTGCCGATGGAGTGAAGCGCGATATGGGCGTGGTTTGTGGCATGGGCGTGGTAGGCATTGTCTACTTGGTGTCTGAACATTACAGCATCGTCATCCCAGCTCTCAACAGCCATTCCAATATCAGCTGTACCATACAGCGCCGTGGCTATTTCGGCTATCTGCGCTGGCGAGGTGGCTCCTCACAGCTGGCTTATCTCGAGGACGTGCCAAGACATGCTCACTTCAAGTTGGGCGACAATGTGGTGACGAGTGGATATTCATCGGTCTTTCCTCCAGGAGTCATGGTGGGAAAGGTTCTGCATGTGTTCAATTCGGCAGACGGACTGTCATATCGTGTACAGGTTAAGTTGTCTACCGATTTTGCCCGCTTGCGCGATGTGTGCCTTGTTGATGATTCTGCCTTGCAGGAACGTATCGACCTGATGCGGGCAGCACAGGATTCCATCAAGCCACAGTAATGCACTCTGCCGTTTCGCAGAAACAAAACAGATTTTAAAGACAACACTTTTTCAATTCTTTTTGAAAAATGAGTATAGATATAGTAAAGCGATGGGGAGTATTCTTTGTTCTCCTGCTGGTGCAAGGACTGGTGTGTAACCATATACACCTTTTCCATTGCGCCACACCGCTTCTGTACATCATGTTCGTGCTCCACTTTCGTCGTAACACGCCTCGTTGGCAAATGTTATTGTGGAGTTTTGCCCTGGGATTGGGAGTCGACATCTTCGCCAACACTCCGGGTGTGGCTGCTGGCTCTATGACGGCAATAGCTCTCTTGCAGCCTTATCTGCTCGAGTTGTTCCTTCCCCGCGACAGCTCTGACGACTTGCTTCCTGGCGTGCGCACGCTTGGAAGTTCTTACTTTTGGTATTCGCTCATCATCGTGGTGATTTACTGTCTGCTCTTCTTTACACTCGAGACTTTCAATTTCTTCAACTGGTTGCAGTGGATTGAATGTATCGTGGGAAGTGCGGCTCTCACCTATGTGTTGCTGATGGCCATAGAGAATGTGCGTAAGTAGTTTTTCCATTTCGCCTTCTCTCTATATAAATTTGACGGAGACCGAATCATACTCTATGCATGCATAGAATGATACATATATATAATAAGGTATATATAATATAAGGTGTAAGAGTAATTTTTATCAATTAGGGCATATTATATAAATAGGTATTATGATCGATTATAATCTCGAAAAACGTAAGTTTGTGATAGGTGGAGTGGCCATAGGAATTGTGACCATTTACATCATTCGTCTCTTTACGTTGCAGATTATGAGCGACGACTATAAGAAGAATGCCGACAGTAATGCCTTCCTCAAGCAGGTGGAATATCCGTCACGCGGAGCCATCTACGACAGAAACGGCAAACTGATGGTGTACAATCAGCCGTCTTATGATATCATGGTGGTGATGAACGAGGAGAGTGGAAGACTCGACACGATGGACTTCTGCAACTCGCTTGGCATTACAAAAGAGTTCTTCATCAAACGGATGAACGATATCAAGGACCGTTCCAAAAATCCCGGTTATTCGCGCTACACCCAGCAGCTCTTCATGGGACAGCTGTCCGATAAGGACTTCAGTGTGTTCCAGGAGAAGATGTTCCGTTTCCCTGGTTTCTATGTGCAGAAGCGAAGCATACGTGAATACACCGGTCCCTATGCAGCCCATGTGCTCGGAGATGTAGGAGAAGTATCGGAGAGCGATATAGAAGATGACAGCTACTATCAGCCAGGCGACTATATCGGCAAACTCGGTGTGGAGAAATACTATGAGAAAGAGCTCAGGGGAGAGAAGGGTATCAAAATCAAACTTCGTGATGCACACGGACGAATACAGGGAAGTTACCAGCATGGCAAGTTCGACCAGCGTCCTGTGGCAGGCAAAGACCTTACTCTGGGCATCGACCAGAACCTGCAGGCTCTTGGTGAGCGACTCCTTCAAGGCAAGATAGGCAGTATTGTAGCCATCGACCCAAAGACGGGCGAAGTGCTTGCCATGGTGTCGTCTCCCTCTTATGATCCACGTAGGTTGGTAGGAAAGATGCGCGGAAAGATGCACAGATACCTTTCGCACGACCCCTGGAAACCGTTGCTCAACAGAAGTATCATGGGTCAGTATCCACCGGGTTCAACCTTCAAGACTACTCAGGCGCTCACATACCTCACCGAAGGAATCATCACGCCAGGTACAGCTTTCCCCTGTCATCATGGATTCTCTTATCGCGGACTGCATGTAGGCTGTCATGGACACCCTTCTCCTATAGCACTCGTCGATGCCATCAGTACCTCCTGCAATGGCTACTTCTGTTGGGGACTCTATTATATGATGGGCAACAGGCGCAAGTATCCCAATGTGCAAGTGGCTATGAACACCTGGCGCGACTATATGAAGAGTATGGGATTCGGATACAAGCTTGGTATCGACCTGCCTGGCGAGAAACGAGGACTGATTCCTAATGCCGAGTTCTACGACAAGGCTTACCGAGGGTCATGGAACGGACTCACCATTATCAGTATCTCTATCGGACAGGGTGAGGTCAACCTCACTCCTCTGCAGATAGCCAATCTTGGAGCCACCATCGCCAACCGAGGATATTATTATGCGCCCCATGTGGTGCGCAAGGTGAAGGGGGAGCCGCTCGACACACTCTATACTCGTCGTCATTACACCATGGCCTCGAAAAAGGCATACAACTATGTTGTGGCAGGTATGCGCAGCTCTGCCTTGAAGGGAACCTGTAAGATGCTTGCCCGTTATGACTTTGAACCATGCGGCAAGACGGGTACTGCTCAGAACCGTGGTCACGACCACTCCGTATTCATGGGCTTTGCACCGATGAACAATCCTCAGATAGCCATCGCAGTATATGTTGAGAACGGTGGCTGGGGAGCCGACTATGGTGTGCCTATTGGTGGACTCATGATGGAGCAATATATCAAAGGCAAGCTGTCGCCAGCTTCTGAGGCTCTTGCCGCACAGATGCAGGCACGAAGAATTGCCTATGGCTCAAGCAGCAGATAAAAATATCAGGGAGATGGGCGCTTCATCTTAAACAACAGTAAGCGCCTCTCTTCTTCAACTTTAAAAAACAGAACTCGCTCGATTTGCGATATTTGAATAAGTAATATGGTTCAATCAGATAACAGACAACAAGGTGTGCTTCGTTCGCTCGACTGGTGGACGATAGGCATTTATCTGGCGCTTCTCACCTTTGGATGGATAAGTGTCTGCGGTGCCAGCTATACCTATGGCGATAATGATATATTCAGTCTTGGCTCTCGTTCGGGAATGCAGATTATCTGGATAGCAACCTCCATCACGCTTGGTTTCGTTATTTTGTTGCTCGACGACAGGTTCTACGACACTTTCTCTTATGTCATCTATGCCGCCTTGGTACTGTTGCTCTTTGCCACTATCTTCAATCCGCATAGTATCAAGGGATCCCGTTCGTGGCTTGTGCTTGGACCTTTGCGTCTGCAGCCAGCCGAGTTTGCCAAGTTTGCTACGGCGCTTGCCATTTCCAAGTTTATGTCGAGCTATGGCTTCAATATCCATCGCATGAAAGACTTCTTTGCAGCAGCCTTTATCATTATCCTGCCTATGATATGTATTGTGGGACAGCGCGAGACAGGTTCTGCACTCGTCTATTCAGCTTTCTTCCTTATGTTCTATCGTGAGGGAATGCCTGGCAGTATTCTCTTTACTGCCGTTGCCATGGTGGTTTACTTCGTGGTGGGTGTGAAGTACGAAAATGTGATGATGTGGGATGGGCAAACGTCGGTAGGCGAGTTTGTGGTGCTCTTACTTGTGCAGATCTTCTCTACGGGCATGGTGAGCAACTATATTCACAATGGGCGGCAAACGGTACAGATGCTTCTCTATACCGTCGGCATCACTTTGGGATGTATGCTCTTCTCTGTTTACGTCATTCCTTTCGATGTGACCTATGTTCAATTGATAGTAAGTTTCATCCTCATAGGATTCCTGCTCTATCAGGGATTATCCTCGCGCATCAGAAACTATTATTTCATAGCAATGTTTGCCTTAGGCTCCTTGGCTTTCTTCTATTCTGCCGACTATGTGCTCAACAATGTGATGGAGCCTCACCAGCGTGTGCGTATCAATGTGCTTCTCGGACTGGAGGAAGACTTGGCAGGTGCGGGTTATAATGTGCACCAGAGTGAGATTGCGATAGGCTCTGGTGGTCTTCAGGGAAAGGGCTTTCTCAATGGAACTCAGACCAAACTGAAGTTTGTGCCCGAGCAGGACACCGATTTCATCTTCTGTACCGTGGGTGAGGAGGAAGGATTCTTAGGATCGGCAGGAGTGTTGCTGCTGTTCTTGGCTTTGATCATCAGGCTGATTATTCTTGCCGAGCGACAACCCTTCAAGTTTGGGCGAGTATATGGTTATAGTGTACTCAGTATCTTCCTCTTTCACGTGTTTATTAATGTCGGTATGGTATTGGGTCTTACTCCTGTTATCGGCATTCCGCTTCCGTTCTTCAGTTATGGAGGCTCGTCGCTCTGGGGCTTTACCATCCTTCTCTTTATCTTCCTCAGAATCGATGCGGGAAGAAACCTCGTAAGAACTTGATGGAGAAAGAGGATAGGAGTGAGGTATGATGTTCCAAACTTCGCATGATGCAAAGGTAAATGAAAGAGAAAGGCTATTCCCTGTCATTATTTATTCCCAGATTTTGCCTACTTGCTTTTGGGTAATCTGTAAGTGAAAATATGGATTTTTGTATAAGTAGCTTCCTCTTTTTGTCATTTTCCACAAAATAAAATTCTATTGTTGTACAACTATACATGTTCATGTTGTACGACAATACACCCTCATGTTGTACGACTTGAGCGCTCAAGTCGTACAACTATAAAGTCTTATGTCGTACGACATGAGGACATAATAAAATCTAATTTGAAGCGTTGAAAATATAACAATTTGATTTTCAGCTTGTTAGTGTTCTGCTTTATATTTCCCATATTCACGCACAAATAGAAATCAGTTGAAAATATCGAAATTCCAGTAAGGGAAAAGTAAAGAAAAATTTATGAGTGTGTTGTGCCGTCTCTGTTCTGTGCAGAGGGACACAGAAGATTACCAATACATTGATGCCAGGTTGAATACTGCATTTTCGCTAAGCATATTAGAGAATGTGTCATGCTATTTACTGCAAATCACAAGTACTTTCAGTATCAAAAGCAAGTACTTGCATTAGGCATCAAAGTCTTATGTGGTAAAAAAGTATCTAAAGACAGTGCTTTAAGTACCCATGTCGGACCCTCTATCTTAAAAATGTCAATCAGTAATGGATGATTAATCTGTCTTGCAGGATAGATGGGATTCTGTGTTTATTACATGCTGCACAACAATGCAGTAATTATGGAACCATGGTAATTATATAACTTTTTTATTCTGTCAGCTTAGACATTTTTTTGCAGAAAGTTTTTGTTGTTTCAATATTAATTGCTAAATTTGTGGGCAGTTATTGGAAGATAAGTGCTTATAGCTTTGATTCCATAGATAAAAGCCTCGTTTTATACCGAGTCTTTATATGAGGTTAAAACTTTGTATAATTGGCGATTAGGGTGTAGAGGCACGACATATTAAGGCGCATACTTGGCGCTTTGTTCACGACTGATAGAAACTTCGCAACTTTCAGATACTGTCATGGACTTAGCAACGGTAGGTGTCCTCGGGTGTGATTATATCACTGCCAATGGAGTATTGTACCTATGTGTTTATAGGTAGAATTACTCCATGTGGTGGAGTATATCATATCGGCGTGGGCTTCTAACGTTGTCTGTTCAGCAGTATCGGGCAATGCGAAGGCCTCTATCAGTGGAACAGACGACAGGCGGTTCCCACGCTTTTTTATGTTCGTTAAAAAACTTAGTATTATTATGCTGTATATTTGGGAACAAACAGCGTATGTGTCACCTAAATATAACCTCGAGCATAATGAAGCAAAAAGTTTCTTTACTTATTGGTATTATTGCAATTGTTATAATAATATTATTTTCAATAAAAAAGCCAACTCCTATTCCTGAACATCCAAAATTGGATGGTACTAATGCTGTCCTTAAAAACAAGGATACAAAAGCAAGTTTGAAAAATTATCAGATGAATTTTTATATGGAAAATTCTGCCAGTATGGATGGCTATGTTAATGGAAATACTGAATTTAAGGATGTTCTTGGGAGGATGATAGTTTCTTCTCATCATAATTGTAAAAGTACTGACTTCTATTTTGTGAATAATCAAGTTTATAAAGCAGACCAAAGTGCAATAGATTTTATTCAGATGCTCAATCCTGCTAAGATAAAGGTGGGGAATGTGGGCTCGACAGATGTTAATCAAATTTTCAGGAATATATTGAAAGAGACTAAGAAAAATGTAATATCTGTTCTTTTCTCTGATTGTATTTACTCTGTTACAGACGTGAATAGTCAATTGGACAATGCCAAAAATGCTACGACAGATGCTTTCTTGACGGCTTTGTCTAAGGACAACTTGATGGCAACTATAATACTTCAGTTTGTTTCTAAGTTTGATGGATTTTATTATGATAGAAATGACAAGCCTTTCGTATGTAAGTCTCCACGTCCTTTTTATGTTGTGATTACAGGTAATAAAGATGCACTTAAAACTCTTTATGCAGATTTCAAAGTAGATAACTTGCCTGGTCTGAAAAACAAATGTTTCTTATCTTCAGAAAGTTGGTCCTTGGATGATAAAAATGCTTGTGCCATCATTTCTGACTATACAAATGCTCGAAGAATCAAGACGATGAAGAACTATTTGGATTTAGACGAAATTTCATTGGATAGAAGTGCTACTTCTTTGCAATTTGCAATTGGTGTGGATTATTCCAATATTTTTGTAGATGATACCTATATATTGGATAAGGACAATTATCAGGTAGAACCAGATAGTTACAAGGTTGTTGGCGTGTCAAAGGCATCTTCTTCAGCTATAGGAGATTTTTCCATGCAACCAATAAAACCTTATGCCATTACGCTTAGTGTGCCTAATGGCTCTTTTGCGCCGATGGTTACTATAAGTTTGAAAAAAGGTATTCCTGCTTGGGTAAGAAAGGCTAATGTGGCAGATGATTCTGGTTATGTTCCTTCTTCAACACAAAGTTTTGCGATACAAAAGATGATAGAAGGAATTTCTGCTGCATACAATGAAGACTATGCAGATTATTTTAAAGTTCAAATAAATATTAATAAATATAATAAATGATATGGCTGATTTTGTAGCAATTTTTTTCGAATTATGGGGAGTAGCTTATTTTGGGCCATTCTCACAGTACATGTATAAGGCGGACTTGTATTTTGTGCCATTTTTATGGTTACTATTCTTGCCATTGATTGTGCTGTTTGTGTATTATAAACTTTGGGACAATATTCGTTTAGCAAAAACTTGGATATGGTTCATGGTTATCCTCGTTGTGTCTTTGGTGGTAGCAGCTATAGGCTTCAGTAATGCGGATAATGGGTTGTATGACTATTTGAATGCACATCATGTAACAAACAGTAAGATAGAAGATGTAGATTATATCTATTTTTCCCTAATTTGCTTTGGTTGGTCTATAGTGTGGTCTTTCATCTTATCACTGATTTTGAAATACTTTAGTGTAAAGGGAAGGTATATTCCATTTTAATTAAAAAAAATATGAGTAAGTTATATTTATTTGGTATAGGAGGAACTGGCTCACGAGTAATCAGGTCTCTCACGATGCTATTAGCTTCTGGTGTTGATGCTGGTGTTGATACAATAGTTCCTGTTCTCATTGATCCTGATTTAAGTAATGGTGACTTGACAAGAACTGTCAATTTGCTTAAAAAATATAAGGAAATACATTCTGAGTTATCTTTTGGTTCAGAAGTTCAGTCTTGTTTTTTCAAGACTGATATTGATGACCAAGGCACGGACTTCAGATTGTCGATAGCAAATGTTGGCAATAAGACATTTGGTCAATATATTGAGTATGGTAATTTAAAAAGAGAGGACAAGGCAATGATGAGCCTTCTCTTTAGTGATAGAAATTTAAACGCACAAATGCAAGAGGGATTTAAGGGAAATCCTAATATGGGTAGTATTGTGCTGAATGATTTTTGTGACCCTAACAACAATGTATTAGCAAATTTGTTGTCTGGTTTTTCTGGTGGTGATAAAATTTTTATCATTAGTTCTATTTTTGGTGGAACAGGAGCTGCTGGATTTCCTTTGTTATTGAAGACTTTTAGGCAAGCGCAGCAGTTCAATACGTTTGCTAATCCTGCGATAATAGCAAATGCTCCAATAGGAGCTCTTTCTGCATTGCCATATTTTGGATTACAAACTAATGGAAACAGTGAAATCAATATGGCTACATTTATAACTAAGGCTAAGTCTGCGCTTACTTATTATCAGAATAACTTGGATACAGATGCTTTGTATTATATTGCTGATAGTATGACAAGTTCGTACGATAATGTTGAAGGTTCTGATGGTCAGAAGAATGATGCTCATCTTATAGAAATGGCTTCAGCCTTGGCCATCATAGATTTTGCCAAGGATCCTCAAATCATGCGAGGTGCTAATGTCTATAAAGAATTTGCTACTGAGCAGGTGAATGGTACGATGGATTTAAGCCTTTTGTCTCCTTCTACAAGGAAAATTTTGGTTCCTTCATTGATTTCGTTCTATATATTTTCGCAGTTCTACCAACATCATCTTAAGGATACATTTGATGCTGCTTGGGCAAAAGCGAGAAACTTCAAGCCCGATATGTTGAGTGAAGGCTTTTATAGAAATCTGAATACATTTATAAATTGGTTCAAAGATGATGGTAAGGATGGTTGGCTTGTGGAGATGGCAAGAAATAGCAGATCATTTCAGCCGTTTAATTTAGAAGGTTACAATAATATCTTCCATTCCATCATGGGATATGAGCCAAAGCAAGTTGGCTTCTTCGGAAAACTCTTTGCTAATAAAGATGGTTTTGTCCTTATAGATGATGAAATAGCGAAGTCCTCTGATGGCGTAGATAAGCGTCTGTCAGATAAGGATTACTTTATGAATGTTCATTGGATTGCTATCAGAAATGCAATAGCTAAACGTTTAAACTTAGTATAGTATGCCACACGTATATAGATTACATACAGGAGGTACCCAAACTTTAGATGGTTGGGATGTTTCCAAGCAATATGGAACGAACGAGATTAACAATATTGTTGATCCTTCTGGTGCAACGGCAAGTTTACCGATAACCTCTGTTCCGACACCTTTCGCAAGTTTGGAACTTGCAAGAAATGCTTTTGAGATTTGTGGAGCTGTTGACAGAAATGGCTCAAATAATATCGTGGGAGATTCTATCTACCATAAGATCGTATCGTTTTCATTGGATACATTGGAAATCTTCTTCAACTTCAATAAGTTGAGTTCCTTGTTTGAGATTATTCCTTGGAATGCAAGTACTCAAATTGCAAGTTTGTTGCAGAGTCCAGCTATTGCTCACCAAAGATTGGGGCAAACTTTGAGTTTGTATCTCAATCAAGATGCTCAAGCTTTTAATTTTAGTCAGAATACTGTTTTCTATTTACTGAACTATAAGAATGGACCTGCGCCATTAAATATTGTTGGTGGAACTTCTACAACCTCTTTGGCTTTGGCTTCTACTAACGATTTGTCGTATGTTCGAGTTCCTTTGAGTGGGAATCATAATGCTTATAATGCTAATCCAACATCGTTCCGCTCTTTGATAGAACGTGACCAAGAGTTTATAAAGTATGTTTGGACATTGTCTCTCCAATTTGGTTTTAGCAATGTTTATCCAGAGGTATATAAGTATGTGAATGAATGTTTTAGGGCTATCACTGACCAACAGTTTAAATCTGAACTTCGTAATGTGACAGCTGCAGATATTCAAAATTATGTGCCGATTACAGTTGGTGCTGCCAACATCATGTTGCCTGGTGGTGTTGTGCTTGGAACTTATCAAGCTCCTGATGCCGGTTCGGTTAGTGACTTTACGATTAAAGCAGATTATGATTCAGACATTTTACCTTTAGTACTGCCAAATGCTTTAGGTTATAATGAACCTGGTATGCGCTATGTTACAGGGGCTTGGAATCCTCAGATAAAAGCACCATATAGAGACAGTCGCGCTATGGTTGATCGAACTTTGCCAGAGGATAATACACTATATCCATATCTCACGGTTGATGATATTTTTCAGCCATTTATCATCCGTACAGCATTCACTATTGATGAAAGTTCTTATTTTTTAGGTAACTATTCAAGTTCTACTAAAAAAGGGCATAGCTATTTGCTTCCTTTTAAAAAGGAAATTTTTAACTATTTGAGTTTAGAGACGATTTGTGGTAAGACATCTGGACTTCATGCTGAGAATATCTTTGAGTTGAAAGATGCGGGTACGGGTGTAGAGGCAATCATCCGCGTGCCGATTCAAAAGGGTAAGTATATAACTCTTAGAAGAATCTATTATGATATAGACGAACCTAATGGGGAACAGAATAAGGGAGCTATTGTAGATTGTACTTTTGACTTGTATCTATATCCTTCTTATCATATTGTCAATGCTGATGGTATTGGCAAGCCTCAGCGTGTCTATCTGATTGATGGTGATTGGAAGGAATTGACAAAGAGTTTTGATTATTCTGTAGAGCTGTTTAAGTGTAAGAAAGGCTTTGGTGACAATTTGGTTTCTTCTGTGATAAAAAGAGAGGAGAAAAAGGAAATTAGCATGACCACTAAGGTCTTTGTTGCAAATGATGAGTTCGATGTGATGCTGGTAAGCAATGGTTTTGCTGTCGGTATGTTGGTTCCAAAGTATGATGTAGTAGGTTCTGGAACAGATTCTTATGAATTTGCTATAGATTTCGGAACGACTAATACTCATGTTGAATATCGAGTTAACAATGAACAAGTCACACATCCTTTGGAGATGTCGCAATCGGATAGTACAATATTGGCTATGCACTCAAATGACAGTCGCTATCAAGAACTATTTGAACAAAAGGAAATCGATGACTTTATGAATGCTCCTGTTCAGGAGTTTTTGCCAACTACCTTTGGCGTTGATGAAATGGTTGGTTTCCCATTACGAACCAATATCTGTTTGGGAAAAGCGAATGCAATGGAACAAGGGCAAGATATTTTAACCAAAGTAACTTTGGGTGATTATTCTGTAGGTTTTCATTATGAGCGAATGGCAAACTTACATAATAATAGAACCATAACAAATCTAAAATGGTTGGGGGCTGGCAACCAGCAATATGTCACGAGTTTCTTTGAGGAATTGTTGATGTTGATAAGATCAAAGGTGCTACTTAATGGTGGTTCTTTGAAGAATACAAAGATTATATGGTTCTATCCTGTAAGCATGGAATCGTTTAGACTATCTCAATTAAGAAGTGAATGGACACATCTTTGTCAAGCATTGATAGATGAACAATGTCTTGTACAAGGTGTTACGGAATCGTTGGCTCCTTTCTACTATTATAAAAATACACAAGGTGTCAATGCTGCTTATCGACCTGTTGTCTTGATGGATATTGGTGGAGGAACGACCGATTTTGCTGTATATGAGAATAATCAGCCAAAGTTGATTTCTTCCGTTCGCTTTGCAGGTAATAGCATCTATGGTGATTTCCCAGGCTTTGGCATTCAGATGAATGGCTTCTACAACAAGTATCACGATAGCTATCAAACAAAAATTAATGGTACGCACATTGATTCTTTGCGAGATGCTTTTAGTAATGTTGTGAATAATGCTGTATCTGCTGACTTTGTTTCTTTCTTATATTCGTTGGAACGCAATTCTGAGTTGAAAAAGAAAGGTATATCCATTTCATTCTCAGAGGAATTGAAACATGATTATAATATGAAGACCTCTCTGTTGTTGTTTTATGTAGCGGAGATATATTATTTGGCAAATGTCTTGAAGGAGAGGGGTATAGGTACTCCTGCTTATTTAACGATTAGTGGAACTGGGTCTAAAGTGTTGGATCTAATCGGAGGACAGCCAGAGTTAGAGGGAATTGCCAAAATTGTCTTTAATGATATAATCGGTGATGATGGAAAAGTAGAACTGAAACGTGTTGGAAATCCAAAGGAAATCACTTGTAAGGGTGGATTGAACATGAAGTCGGAAGATGTAATCGATGATGCTGAGGATTTGTGTTATTGCTTTGCTGGTTCTTCAAAATTAGAAGGCTTGCATCATGCCCGTTTGAGAGATGTTGACAATGTCGTAATCAATCAAGGAGTTTCTTTCTATGAGACATTTATAGAGTATTTCTTTGGGTTGAATAGTAAGTATTCTTTTGAGAAGAAGTTTGGTATCAACACGCAGCGAAGTTTCCCTGAATATAAGCGTATCCTATTGGAGCATGCGCATGAGGATTTAGCTGCAGTGCTTGATGCAAGAAAGGCTGAGAGAAATGACCCTGATGCAGAATTGGAAGATTCTATCTTCTTTTTCCCTTTGGCAGGTGGCTTAAATAGATTATCGTATTACATATCAAACCAACAGTAAAATGAAGAAATTATTATATATAGTTAGCTTTATAGGATTGTCTTTGACATTCCAATCTTGTGACCGTTTGAGCGGTCTGTTAGGCGGCGAAAGTGATTCGCCGCAAGAGCAAGTTGCCGACAACCAGGATGAGGCAGAACCTACTAAAAATGAGCTGCCTCCTGATACAATAGAAAAGGCCGCTACGGCAAAAATGCAGTCTCAACTTCAACGAAATGAAGATGGTATTAAGAAATTAAATGATTCGTTGAATGTGTTAAATTCTAATTTGCAAATGTGCCAGTCAAAGTTGGCTACTTTGCAACAGAAGCAGAATGAGTTGGAAAGCGATAAAGTGGGTGTGAAAAACTTGTTCGTTTATTTGGCGATATTTTCTGTTGTTGCAATAGTCTTAGTTATTTTGTTGTCAAAAAAAATAGCAGGTAAGGGTAATTTGACCGAGAAGCAGGTGAAAGATATTATTACTGATTTTGCAAGCCGTCATCCTGAGATAATTAACGGAAGTACTCTATTGACATTGAGTCAATATTTAGGTTATATTCAAACGAATAAAAAAAACATAGATACTATAAACCTTCGATTGAATGCTTTGACAAATTGGGCTAATGGGCAAGTTGGAGGGAATGCTCCCACAGGTCAACAAAATTGGGAGAAACAAGCAACATTGGGAGTACAGCAAAAAGAAGCTGAGAATCAATCTGCTGGGGCAAGTCGTGTGTTTTATATGAAACGCCCTCTTAAAGACATGGAATTCGAGCTGTCTTTGAAAAGAGAACGCCCTACAGAAGAGACTATGTATCGCTTTGAGATAGACTCCAAACGACCAAATTTAGCTCATTTTGTCTTTGATTGCGATTCTCCAAATCGTGTAAGATGGGCGTTGAATACAAAAGATAAGACTTTGGACAGGGTTTGTAATGCTTCAGGTAGCGGTACCAATGGTAAGTATCAATGTACAGCAGAAGGTAAAGCAGAACTTAGAGATGGTAAATGGGTTGTAACACGTAAGGCAGTAGTAATATTTGATTGATAGCAATGGAATTTTTAGAAATAATAATCATATTAATAATCCTGTGTGCACAGGGGTATGTGGCTTATTTAGCATGGGGGCAGATAGAAAATATTAGTCGCTTCTTGAAGTCTGAAAATAATTTGAAACTGAAGCAAACAAAGGTCAACTTGGTAGAAGTTGATAGTAGTACATATAGTTATATTTCATTAAAATCACCTCTTAGTTTGGGTGTTGTACTTGAAAATACGACAAGGGAACGGTTTTTCTCGTTTTGTCCAAAATACGATATAAAAAAAGGTGATAAAGTTTCTCTTTTGCACGGTGATGGTTCCATGAGGGACACTATTATAGAAGATATAGTTTATGACAATAGTTATGTTGATTTTGCAAGTGCTTCTCAAAATGTAAAAATTCGTTTGGGCTGTAATGCAAAGGAAGGCAGTACTTTAATTAAAACTGCAACTGCTGCAGATACTGCAAAAATAGAGGTGAGTACCATAGTACTTCATCAGAATGAGCAAAGTGTATTGCTAAAAGACATTGTAAAAACCATTAATAACTACTTGAAGAAGAACAAAGGGGGCGCAGCTGATTTCCATCTCATCAAGGATATCGTAGAGCGTCATACAGATTCTATTGATGAAGAGATAAACCATAAGTTGCCAGTTCCTATCTATTTGGGACTGATGGGTACTGTGTTAGGAATTATAATCGGCTTGTTCTCTTTGAATTTTCAATTTGACCCTGCAACTAATTCTTTGAATGGCGAGTTGTTTGTAAACTCTGTGAGTGGACTTATCAATGGAGTAAAATTAGCCATGATATGTAGTTTTGTTGGATTATTACTGACTACTTTCTTGTCTTCTTGGCGATATATGGGGGCAAAGTCTAAGTTGGAAGCACAGAAGAATGCTTTCTATGATTTCATTCAAACCCGTTTGTTACCACAGATGACAAAGGATGCTGCGTCAACAATTCTTGCATTGCAATCAAACGTGGAAAAATTCAATACCAGCTTTGAGGAGAATATTAAGGGCTTTGGTGGTATCATGGATGAAATACATACAGCCTTTGATAGTCAGGTGGCGTTGCAAAAGGAGTTAAAGAAGATGGACTTGACGCAAGTGGCGAATTTGAATGCTAATGTCTTGGTTCAGCTCCGCAATAGTATGACTGAGTTTGAGAAGTTTACGCAATACCTTGGGCAGATGAATACGTTTGTTCGTTCAACGGCAAAACTCACAGATTCGATTAATGACCAGTTGCAACGAACAGAAGCTGTTGAAACTATCACAAATGCCATGCAAGATAATATCCAAAAAAATCAGTTAGTCATGGAGAAATTGCGCATATTCCTTGAACGTGTAAATGAACAGGAAGCTGTAGTGACTGCTGCTGGTGAGATTGACAGTACAATGGCGCAAGCTATAGAAGAGTTGAAAACTCATGCTCAGGAGCAGATTAATAGCATTCGTACTTATACTACGGAAGCAACGGAAGACCTTCATGACCTCGTTACTTCTGAAAGAGGGTATTTGCGTAAATTGGATAATTTGGGCAAACTTGACGAACTTGATAGGTTGGTATCAGCAATCACTTCCATGAAAGAAGATAATAGAACTTTGAATAGTACATTAGAGAATAAAATCGAAACTTTGGCTCATGCAGTGATAGATAATACCAAAGCACAGCGTGGGGAAAGTGGTATACCCTCTTGGTTAAAGATTGTTTGTCTGATATTGTTTACCGTTACTTGTGCCTTTGTTATTGGAGTTAGTGTAAGATATATGTCTCATCCGCAATTACAAGGCAATGGACAGATGCAGATGTATGACAATGTGGATGATATAGATACTACAGCTGTTGACACAACGACAGTTGACAGTGTGCTCTATTAATGTTTGTAGTCAATTATAATAATTATGGCAAAGAAGAAAAAGGAAAGTTTCTTTTGGATTAGTTATTCCGATTTGATGACAAGCTTGTTTTTTATCTTGCTTGTCTTGTTCGTGCTGTCATCTACAGGTTTGTATATGAGTGAACAAGCAACAAGAAAACAACTTGATAAAATCAATGAAATCCAAGAAGCGGTAAATCGCTTGCCTAAAGAGTATTTCCAAGAGGACTCCATCAATAAAAGATGGACTCTTCTTGAAAAATATACTCCACATTTTGCAAGTATGGATGCAACAATACCTCCTTCTGATACTGCACAAATTATTTCAATAGGCCAATCTTTGATGCAAGTTGTTGATTCTTTGAATGCATTGAAATCTACAGATAAATATTCTGGACTTGATGTGAAGTACATGGTTGTAATTGAAGGTATGGCTTCTAATATTCGATATGATAAGAATGATGAGCTAAGTTACAACAGGGCTTTGGCTGTATATTATCTTTGGAAAAGGAATAATATAGACTTTGAAAATTCTGATTGTGAAGTTCAAATCTCTGGAAGTGGAACACGTGGTATCAGACCTTACAATACGGCTTACTATGAGGCAGTGAAAAAGGGAGATGAAAATGCTCCTATGTATTATGACTTGCATGAAGAGGAAAAGAATCAGTGTATTATCATTCAGATTATACCAAAAATTAGCAATATTGAAAAATAATGAAGCGAAGTTTATTGTATATATTCATTTTGGTTGCTATCTGTTGCCTCATGAATAGTTGTCGTCATAGACATTATAGAGATCAAGTGACAGATGGTGATGAAGTAGTGGATTCACGTTCTGATAGAGAAGATTATAAGGAAGAACGTAGAATACGACGTGGTACTAAGGTTAAAATGGAAGCTGATGGTGGGGTATATTTCGTGCCAATTACGGTGAATGGCTTGGATTTGAAGTTTATTTTTGATACAGGTGCTTCAAGTATTTGTATATCCTCAGCTGAGGCTACGGTAATGGTTCGTCAAGGTCAAATAACGCGAGATGATATCTTGGGGCAGCAACAATTTCAAGATGCAACAGGTCGGGTGTCTGTTGGAACTGTAATAAATCTTAAAACTGTGGAAATTGGTGGTATTGTGCTGCATGATGTTGAAGCAACAGTAGTTGATAACATCCAGGCTCCATTGTTATTGGGACAAACTGCATTAGCTAAGTTTGGAAAAATATCTATAGATTACGATAATTTGACAATTGAATTTAATTAAAGGCTTATGGTACATTCTATTTCCCAAATAGTATTGGGCTATCTTTTGTGGAAGCATTTTCCTTCATGGTTAAGGCTTAAAGATTCGCAGACAATTGACCATTATGTGATTGTTGCCTTATCATTTATTGGTATTATCATGATGCTTATAGGAGCATTCCACTTGATAGAGTGCCTATTAATATGGTAAAGAATATGGTGCTTGGGCGTAGTGAAAAGCAATCATAGTCAAAGACCGCAAGCCAGTAAAAATGCGATAGGCTTCAGTTTCTACAGCAAGTACTTGCTATAGGCAATTTAAGCCCTTGTGTTTTTGCTGTTAATACCTCGGTTAGTGAAAATGTTGATTCCGATAGAGTAAAGCTGTAGAACGCCTGTTATCGTCGTAAAACTAATTTTTAAAATAGAATTACGATAAAACCCTTCACCCTTCATCTATCCCTTGGAATCCCCTGTGTTTATCGGCATTTCACGCGAATAGATGAAGGGTGAAGGGTTTTTGCGTAATCAATTTTTTTTACTGATGCGACAAAAATGCTCAGTTATGGCACAATAGTGCCCTTTCTGGAGCACTTTTACAGAAAGGGAAGTAATATTACTAACTATTAGGGATTAATCCTTATTCCCAATTGATGCTGTTAATATCATGATATGTTTCTACGTCGGATGGACAATCTATAAAAAAGGCAAAAGCGGAAACTGATTCTGCTTTTGCCTTTTTTATAGATAGGTATTGTACTGTTCTATTCTCCTATGCGATTCATCTTGATTCCGATGTCGCTGATGCCCGGAAGAATCTCACGCTTCATGTTATGCTTGACGGTGATGTGGATGGAGTCGCCGGAAGCAAAGCGATAGGCATTGATGGGAAAATTGTATTGGTAATAACTGATACCTTGTCCCTTGGTAGCTCCACTCTTGTCTATCAGGTCGCATTGTATGGTATCCGATTTTTCTGTTTTCTCCATACCCTGAAGTTTGTCTTTGGGGAAGATACTCTGATTTACGATAAGCGTAAGACCCATGAAGGGGTAGACTCCTGTCACCCTGAGCCCTAATTGTTGCTCGTATGTGCCAGAAATCTTCAGAGGTGGTATGTCGAACGACAGTATGTCGTTCTTCTCCCAACCGGCAATAGGAGTGTGCTCGTATTTGTCGTACACCAGCGTGTCGCTGCACGAGTGAAAGAGCATTACAGCCCCCATGATTATCCATATGTTATAAGCCCAGCGCTTCATCTTTTCTTTCTCGATAGTTATAGCTTCTGTGGCTCATGTTGTAAGCCACAGAATGCTTCATCAGTTATTCATTGTTGGGAGCCTTGTTTTCTCCGCTCTTGTTTCCATTGCCCTTATTGGCTTCGCCTTTGTTTCCTTCTCCTTTGTTGGCTACGGCCTTGTTGGTTTCTGCTTTATTGGCCTCTCCCTTATTGTTTTCTCCCTGTTGTGGGCGAGGACGGTTGTTGTTGCGTCTGCGGTTGTTTTGCTGACGGTTGGGACGGTTGTCTCCTTGCTGTCTGTTTTCGTCTTGACGGTTTTCTCCCTGCTGTTTGTTTTCTGCGCGGTTGTCTGCTTGCTGGCGGTTGTCACCTTGTGCATTACGCTTACGGTTGTTCTGGCGATTGTTGTTCTTCTTTTTCTTCTTCGCCTTGTCAAAACGGCTCAAGTCAGCTTCTGCCAAGAGGTCGCTGGACTTAGGAGCAGGTTTTGCCTTACCATTCTCGATGAGGCTCAGAGGCTTTTCGCCTGCCTTGTTCATCTTGATGATTTCCCAAGCACGTTCTGCGCTGATGGTCTCCAGATTGGAAGCCAAGTTCTTGTCGGTAGAATAGGTGATAAGACCTGCCAGAATGTCAACCTTGAACTGATGGTATTCTCCATCGGCAGTCTGCAGGAGAGCATCCTTAGGAGGCAGCTTTTTGCTTGCTTCCACATAGTTGTCAACCTCGTAGTTAAGGCAGCATTTCAGTTTGGCACACATACCTGCCAACTTCTGTGGGTTGAGCGAGATGTCCTGGAAACGTGCGGCATTGGTGCCAACGCTGACAAAGTTCTTCATCCAGGTAGCGCAGCAGAGTTCTCGCCCGCAAGGTCCTGTTCCACCTATGCGTCCGGCTTCCTGTCGCGCACCAATCTGTTTCATCTCTATACGTACATGGAAAGTATCCGCCAACACCTTGATCAGCTGTCGGAAGTCTACACGTTCGTCGGCGATGTAATAGAAGATAGCCTTGTTGCCGTCACCCTGATACTCCACATCGCCAATCTTCATCTTCAGTCCCAAGTCTTTGGCAATCTGTCGGCTCTGAATCATAGTTCCGTGCTCACGGCTCTTTGCCTCGTCCCATTTCTCGAAGTCCACGGGCTTGGCTATGCGGTAGATACGCTTGATGTCGTCGGCAGAACGGAGGTTGGCTTTCTTGATTTGAAGTTTCACCAGTCTTCCTGTCAGTGTCACCACGCCAATATCGTGTCCTGGATTGGCCTCAACGGCTACAACGTCGCCCTTCTTCAAGTCCAGGTTGTTCACGTTGTGGTAGTAACCCTTGCGTGTGTTCTTGAATTGCACCTCCACGAGGTCTGTGCTCTCAGCATTGCCTGGTACGTCGGCAAGCCAGTCGTATGTGTTCAGCTGGCGGTCCTGTCGGCCTACTGCACATCTGCAGAGTCCTCGGTCGCAACCATTGAACATTCTGAATTTCATATTCTTGTAATCCACGATGATCTAATTATTATAATGTATATAGTTTATGTTTGTATATATTGGTAAGGCTTGCGCCTTTTGTTGCTTTTTTGTTTTACTTCCTCTTATTTTCTGATGAGCATAACGATGATGTTCAGTACCATGTTGAAGAAGATAATCTTGGCATTGGCATTCTGGTTGATCATCGCCTTGCATTCATCGAAAAGGTGGAAAATATCGATAATGTTGGCCTCGTTGATGAAGCGGGCGAAGTTCTTGGCGAAGTTTTCCTCTTCCTGTGTCATATAGACGAGTTCTTCCTGATGGAAGTTGTACATAAAACTCTCTCTGAGCATGTGGGTGAAGTAGTCGAGCATGCGCTTCTGCTTTTCGCGGTTGAATGCCGCCACGATGTCGCACCATTTCTTCAGGTCGTGTATCTTGCGCATGTACGCCAGTCGCATCAGCATGATAAAGAGGTCGAGGAACTGCTGGTTTTCGTTTCCTGCATTGAGTTCCTCCAGCGCCTTGTTCCAGTTGCCATTGGCAATTCTTGCCATGCGGTGTGCTGTGTCCTTGTCAAGTCCCCGTCGCTCAATGAGTGCCTGCTCAAGTTCCTGAGTAGCTATCTTCTTGAAGTCGATACGCTGGGTACGGCTTCTGATGGTTTCGAGCAACAGCTCGGGCTGTTCGCTTACCAGGAGGAAAAGGGTTTGTCTTGGTGGTTCCTCCAAGAGCTTCAGCATCTTGTTGGCGCATTGTATGTTCATGCGCTCGGGCAACCATATCAGGCTGATTTTATAACCTCCTTGGCTCGACATCAAGCTTATGTTGTGGCTGATGGCTTCGCTCTCTTCCACCGTGATGATGGCTTGCTTGTTGCCGTCTTTCTCGCTGCTTGTCTTGCCCATTCGGCTTATCCAGTCGTTGATTTGCGGATAGGAAGCCTCGCTGAGCAACATCTCCCGCCATTCCTTGACGAAGTCGAGACTCACGGGTGAATGGTCGCCCATGCTGGCAAGTTTAATAGTAGGATAGGTGAAATGCAGGTCGGGATGTTCCCATTTGCGGAGCATGGAGGTGGCACGTCTGGTCTGTGGAGAGTCGTCTTCAGCATCCTCCTCTCTTTCTCCCAACAGATAGCTGGCAAAGGCAAGTGCCATGGCCATCTTGCCGCAGCCTTCTGGACCGCAGAAGAGCAGGGCATGGGGCACACGATGTTCTGCCACCATCTGCATCAGACGGTTTTTCACGTCCTGCTGTCCTATCACTTCGCTGAATTTCATCTATATTTTTTTATGGTTGTTTACTTAAAACAGGATCTTAGCTATCTGCTTTACGCTTTCTACAGCCGATACGGTGAAGAAATGTACATGACTGTAGCCATGCTCGAAGAGGTCTTTCACCTGTGTGGTTGTCCACTCTATGCCGAGTGCCTTTGCATCATCGTCGGTCTTGCACTTCAGCACCTCCTGTGCCAGTTCTTCCGGTATGTCGCAGTGGAAGGTCTTGGGCACCATGGTAAGTTGTGAGAGTTTGGCGAAGGGCTTGATGGCTGGAATGATAGGCATCGTAATTCCCATTTTGCGGGCTCTCTCCACGAAGTCGTAGAACTTCTGGTTGTCGTAGAAGAGCTGGGTTACGGCATAGGATGCACCGAGGTCTTGTTTCTCTTTCAGGTGCTGGAGGTCTTGCTCCAAGTTGGGTGCCTCCTCATGCTTCTCTGGGTAGCATGCTACTCCACAATAGAATTTCTCGCCAGGGTGCTTGATGGGGGTTCCGTCTATGAAGAATCCCTCGTTGAACTGGCTGATCTGTTTCAGAAGGTCGGTGGCATGGGCGTGTCCATTAAGGGTAGGGGTGAACTGTCGGTCTTCTTTGGCTTTGTCGCCACGTAGCACGAGCACATTGGATATTCCCAAGAACTGGAGGTCGAGCAACTCATACTCGATGTCTTCCTTAGAAGCTCCGCTGCAGATGATATGAGGGATTACAGGAATATCGTACTTGTTCTGTATGGCTCCTGCAATGGCGATGGTACCTGGACGTCTACGCACACGCTGACGGGTTAGCAGACCGTTCTCAAGTTCCTTGTATACGTACTCGCTGTGGTGCGTCGTGATGTTGATGAAGCGTGGGTCAAACTCCTTCAAACTGTCGATGGTGCGGAACAGAGCTGCTGTTCCGTTGCCCTTGAGTGGGGGCAGTACCTCGAAGGAGAATCCTCTCTTTTGTCCTTCCTTATTTAGAAAATCTGCTATGTTCATGTTGTGTAAAGTCTAATTTGGTTGCAAATTTACGAAAAAAGTTGGGGAAAAAGGCAGATTATACGTAATATTTATTGAGAAAATGTGTATTAATAGAGTAATAATGTCACAAAACCTAATAAAAAAATGGAACAAAATCAAAAGGGCTCTAAAGCCTATCTTATCTCAATCGTGATGGTCGCCGTTCTCGGTGGCTTGCTTTTCGGTTACGATACCGCCGTGATATCGGGAGCCGAGAAGGGTTTGCAGGCATTCTTTAAGGGTGCTAATGATTTCGAATACTCCGATTTTATGCACGGATTCACTTCTTCAAGTGCATTGATAGGATGTATCATTGGTAGTTCTCTGTCTGGACTCTTTGCCAGCAATTTCGGTCGTAAGCGTTCGCTTATCTTTGCGGGCATTTGCTTCTTCCTCTCTGCCTGGGGATCAATGGAGCCTGAAAGCTATATCCTTCCTCAGGGACAAGCCGACTGGACCTTGCTCGTAGTGTTTAACTTCTATCGTGTGCTCGGTGGTATCGGCGTGGGAATGGCTTCTGCCATCTGTCCTATGTATATTGGCGAAATCGCACCAAGTAATGTGCGCGGTATGTTGGTTAGTTGGAACCAGTTTGCCATTATCTTCGGTCAGTTGGTGGTTTACTTCGTCAACTTCCTGATTATGGGTTCTCATGCCAATCCTATATACGATGCGGCCGGTGCCATAGCCAATATGGTGGATGCTCAGTGGACTATCGAGACTGGTTGGCGTTATATGTTTGGTAGTGAGATGGTGCCTGCAGGCTTGTTTACTTTCCTTATCTGTTTCGTGCCAGAGACTCCCCGTTATCTTGTCATGGTGGGTCAGGACGACAAGGCCTTCGGAATCCTCTCCAAGATCAACGGTTCGGAGAAAGCCCGCGAGATTATCCACGATATCAAGAATACTGTAACTGTGAAAACCGAGAAGCTGTTCTCTTATGGTTTCATGTGCATCTTTGTAGGTGTTATGCTTTCTGTATTCCAGCAGGCTGTAGGTATCAATGCGGTGCTTTACTATGCTCCTCGTATCTTCCAGGATATGGGTATGGGCAATCCTATGGTTCAGACGGTTATCATGGGTGTAGTCAACATATCGTTCACACTTGTGGCAGTCTTCACAGTAGAGAAGTTGGGACGCAAGCCTCTGCTCATTTTTGGCTCTATAGGAATGGCTGTAGGTGCGCTTGGCGTGGCTCTTACCTTTGGTAATGCTGCCTTGAGTACAGTCACCATGATTAGCATTATGGTGTATAGTGCCAGTTTCATGTTCTCATGGGGTCCAATCGCTTGGGTTCTTATTGCCGAGCTCTTCCCCAATACTATCCGTGGTGCTGCAGTGGCTATTGCCGTTGCCTTCCAGTGGATATTCAACTTCATCGTCAGCTCTACTTTCGTGCCTATGTTCAATATGCACCTTACTCCTGGCGACGATTTCGGTCATTGGTTCACCTATGGTCTCTATGGCGCCATCTGTATCCTTGCAGCTATCTTCGTATGGAAACTCGTTCCTGAGACAAAGGGAAAAACCCTCGAGGATATGAGTAAGCTCTGGCGTAAGGAGTAATCAACTCTTGTAATCTTTATTCCTCGATCAGATTATACTGGTTGAGGAACACATAAAAGAAGGGCGCATTCGACGATATTTGTCGGTGCGCCCTTTTCCGTTTCCGGAACGTTTAATCATTCAGAGAGTACTTCTTTTTCAGAAGAGTAATATCTTTTAGCCTTTTCCTCGTTTTCTTAGTTCTTCTTGTCGGTAGTAAACTGGAAAACTGGTGGGAAGTCTGTGCCGTTGAATCTGTTGGCTTTCAGCAGGCTCGTCTGTGTTCCATCAACATAGATGTAAGCAGGTTGCATATAGAAGCAGAAATACTGTTTCTTAGTGCTGTTGTTGGTCTGATAGCCACCTACGCAATAGTTGTTGTAGAACTTCACGGTAACCTTCTTGTATTCCTTTTCTGATGTTACGATGTCGCCGAGTTCCAGGTCATAAGAGTTGGCGATGAATGTCTGTGTACTATACAGATAAGGTATGAGGTTTACCTTTATGTCAACCTTATCCATCTCTGCAATCTTTGCTGCCAACTTGTCGTCATTAACAAATTTACTCAGGATAGAAACTGGGAATTTGAATGAAACAGAGGCATACAGGTTCTTGATGTTGCCATCTTTGTCCTTGTTGGTTTCTGAAGTGATTCTTGCAACTATGTCAGGAATGGTGTCGAGTACATCCTTGGTGTTCAGTTTGTTCTCGTTGTAGTAAACCATTCCGCCCACCTGTGAGTAGCCGAGCATATTGATCATGGACTGCTGCTGATCCAGTGTTGGAGCGCTGTAAGAGTCGCCACCAGTATTGCACGATGTGAAAGAGAAAGCAGCCATCAGGGCTGCAACGAATGATAAGATAGTGAACTTCTTCATTGTTTTGTTATTGTTTTTAATGATTAATATTATTATCTTGCTATTATCGTCCTCCTGTCGGCAAATGGTATTTCCCTCATATCTTTTGCTTGAAGGATTGCGCCGTTGTTGCCTTGATTGTGACTTTTTTCTAAGTTTAAAACGAAATAGAGAAGAAATCTTGCATGATAGGTTGTTAATAAACGCAAAAAAAACGAGAGGTATAAGCTGTTGCTTAATGACCTCTCGTCTTTTATGTCGGGATTACTGGATTACCATTTTGGGCTTTTTAGACCGCAAAATGCTGATATTCAATACGCCGAAGTCTTGTTTTTTTGATAATTTTGCCGATAAAATTCCCCAAAAAATCTCGCTATACATATATATAATAAGGTATGGCGAGATAATACGAAGACAGAAACTTCCTCTATTGTTTAGCTAAACTGGCTGTCAAGAGTTCAAATTGGCTGCGCAACCAGGTTATTTCAGATGCTTGTTGGTCAAGCATCTTCTTTTGGTTCTCGATGACACCCATCAGAACATCGGGGCTTGAATTGATATTGACCGTAGAGTTGGTGATATGATGCACGTTGGTTTGTGATTCTCTTTCCTCAAATTCTTCGTCCGTAAGGAAGAAGTCCTGAATGGGGACTTGGAAAAAGGCTGATAACTTTTCAAGATACTTGCTGTCGATGGAGGTTCTGTTTTTGAAGTAAGTTTTGGAGATATGAGAATTACCACCAAACACATAAGCGACCATATCACCTACTTGTTTCCTCTGTTCTTTGATGAGACGAGCGACTAAATTTCCGTTAAACATAACTTAAAATCCGTTTTGATGAGTTAAATATCCTAGTTAAATAGGAGAAAAATCCTTAAATAATAGGATAATCTAATTATTATCTTTATTTTTGCATACAAATTTAAAACTAATTTTTGAATTATGCAAAAAATTGATGTAAAAAATGAGGCAGTCAATATCAGTGATTATTACAGATCACTTGATAAGAATGAGAAGGCGAAATTCTCAAACTATTTGATGAGGGCTTTCGATTTCAAATATGCGTCTTTGAACTGCAAACTCAATGGGCACCGCAAATTCAATCGTAGAGATGCCGCAGTTATTAACCAGGTAATAATGTATGAATTATGGAAGCAAGACAAATAGAATTCTTCGTCTCACCACAGGGTATGGTTTATTTCTATGGAAAGAACCAGGAAATCATTAGATATGACATGGAGCAGCCGGAGTTGATAAGATTGATGGCTCAGATGATACAGACTGTATATCCTGAAGCTTATGAATATCTTTTCAATAATTTCATCAAGAGTGAGAAAAATAAACTGTATCATCAGTTCCTCATAACTGAGAGATTCATTAGATGCAACTTCGGCACTAATGATACTCTCAATTATGACATCGATCAGGGCATGATGAATTTGGAGAGAGTGAATTGCCCACTCAGAAAATGTTGTAAGGAGGAGAATATTGTATGCAATCCAAAAGTCAAGTCTCCGTTCTTCCCAAAAGAAACAGAAGTTGCTAAAGTATTTGCTAAAGGATATGTAGCCTCAGAGGTCGCTGATATATTAGGCAAATCATTGCACACGGTCACATCGCAGCTACGCAATATGACTCAGAGACTTGGCTTGCGCTCATCGAGAGAAATCATCAAGATAGTTCATCAGCGCAACTTATGAATTGCCGTCATTGCAAGTTTCATAGAAACTGTATCAATGGAGCTTGGTGCACAAATCTGAAGGCTTATGTTGAGCATCAGTTAATAGAAAATTGTTCGTATTATGAGAAAAAAAACATTCGTCGAGAGCCATAGGACCTGCGCATGGGCCAAAGGGAACACTTGCAGGTTCTGGGGGTGCTCGCATCGAGAGCTATACAAGGATATAGAGAGTGATCATGATTATGATTTTTTCATGGAGAACTCAAAGTGTACTAATTTCAAAAAGCCTAAAAAATGAGAAATACTGATATGAAGTTTAGATACTGGTCAGACAGACAGATAAAGAGTAAATGGAACAATCGGGGGGGGCAGATATAAGGATGCCCTGACATACCTTATACTGGAGCGGAGTATGACTTTCGATAGGAGGCTAAGATTTTTCGTTAACCAGGATATAGCCAAAATAATGCGCAGAATAGTATAGTATTTTCAGATTAGCTGATTACAATCTATTTTTGCAGAAGAAATATTTGTGATATGATCAGACAAGATATTATTGACAGAATTATAAGTGATGTCAGCATTCTTGAAGTCGCAGAGAATGGTGGTGTCAGCTTCACCAAAAAAAGCAGGTCAAGACATTGGGCTTGTTGTCCATTCCATAATGAGAATGGGCCTTCTTTCTATGTCGATACAGCCACTAATACGTGGCGCTGCTTCGGATGCCATTCCGGTGGCAATGTCATCTCTCTTTACAGAAAATTAGAGAATGACCTGCCTTTCCCAATAGCATGCCGCAACTTGGCCAAGAAATACCTCAACGAGGATATTGAGGACGATTGGAAACCAAGCAATGAGGAGTTGGAGAAACAGAAGGAGCAGGATGCCATGCGCATAGTCCTCAATTATGCTCAGTCATATTTTGTTGACTGCATACACGAGAACACTCCAGGAGCTGTTAAGGCAAGGGAGGCTGTTAAGAAACGTTGGGGTGAGGATGCCATCGAGACGTTTGGCATAGGATATGCGCCAAGAGAAGGCTTCATGACCTGGGCCAAAAACAAAGCTCTTGACCTTGATTTATTGGAGCAGGTCGGTCTTATTGGCGATGGTGAGCGTGGCAAATATGCCATGCTGCGCGATCGATACACCATACCGATATATGACAAGATGAGCCGGATCATCGGCTTCACCGCTCGCACGATGAGCGACAATAAGGACATCTGCAAATATCTTAATCTCAAAAACAGCATTGTCTATCACAAGGACACTTCCGTTTTTGGTATTAACCTCGCACAGAAACAGGCGAGAATACAGGATAAGTTCTACCTCGTTGAGGGTGGCCCTGACGTCATCAAGCTGCAGTCTATTGGCATTCTTAATACTGTTGCATCGCTTGGAGGTGCCTGGACACCCAATCAGCTGAAGCAGTTGTTCAAGTTAGCACATAAGGTCATATTCATTCCAGACGCAGATACTCTGAAGGATGGAAATAAATATCCTGCAGGTACAGTCAATGTCTTTCAAAATGGTAGAGCTGCTCTCGAGGCAGGATTTACGGTCAATGTGCGTGAGATACCTGTTGACTACCCTGCGGCCAAAAAAGAGGATCCGGATTCCTGGATAAAAGACAAAGGTCATTTTGAGCAGATGAAAGATGAGGAGTTCATCTTCTGGTATTGCACTCGTAAGTATTGGCCAACACCTGAGGATATAGAGAACTACACTACCGAAGACCGTATGTCAGCTATCGCTGATATATGTTCGCTCCTCATGCTTGTCAGAGACGAAGATACACAGAGCAGCTATCTTGAAGCTCTCTGCCGAAAATACAATCATAACCGGGAGTGGAAGAATACACTCAAGCGTGCCAAGACTGCAGCTGTGGCCGAGAAGCAGGAGAAGGAGCGCAAGGGTGACATGAGCATGCTGCGCGAATTCGGTTTCACCGAGCATGACAATTGCTATTTTGGAACGAACAAGGAGGGTGATGAGGTCCAGTGGAGCAACTTCAAGCTGAAGCCGCTCTTCCATATTCGAGACGATTTCAATCCTGTTCGACTCTTTGAGATCAACAATAACAATCCGGAGACACAGCCACGTCTCATAGAGTTGAATATGGAAGAGATCACGTCAAGCAGCTCACTTCGTAAGCGCCTGTTCGGTATGGGTGACTATATATGGATGGCCAAGGATGAGCAGCTCATCAAGTTATTAGGCTATCTCGGGCGAGTTACAGAGACTGCAGATCCTATCAAGCAGCTTGGGTGGCAGCGAGAGGGCTTCTATGCATTCTGCAATGGAGCCATCGAGCAGGGGTCATGGGTTCCCATCGACGATATGGGAATATTAAGACTTTCTGCTGGCAAGTTCTACCTTCCGGCCATGAGCAAACTCAACATCGACAGCCGAGAATTATATGTCAATGAGAAGAAGTTCCGGCACGAGAAAATGACAGATTCACCTACTACACAGAGAGAGTTCTTTTCCAAGGTTGTACAGGTGTTCGGAGACAATGCCAAGGTAGGCTTGTGCTTCTACATAGCTACACTTTTCAGAGATATTGTCATTCAGAAGTCAAGAAGTTTTCCTCTTCTTAATGCCTTTGGTCCGAAAGGTTGTGGAAAAACAGAATTTGCTGCGACGCTGATGAATTTCTTCTATAAATATGAGACGAAGTACGAGCCACTTTCTATCACCAATGCATCCATGCCAGCCCTGTCTGATTATGTGGGTAGTGTCAATGATGCACTGGTGCATATCGATGAATATCAGAATGCCATCGACAACCGCAAGGTGCAGTGGCTCAAAGACCTTTGGAATGGTATTGGCCGCACCAAGATGAATATGGAGAAAGACAAAAAACTGGTGCAGGCTAAAGTTGACTCAGGCATCATCCTTACTGGTCAGGAAATGCCTACTGCAGATATTGCGCTCTTCACTCGAATAATCTATCTTACATTCGATAAGGGTGAGCACACAAGAGAGGAGAAAATGAATTTCGCAGAGCTGGAGCGCTATCGTCAGATAGGAGCGACACATATCACACTTCAGCTTCTGAAGCATAGAGAACAATTCCAAGCTGCTTTCGGTCTTGCATGGAAAAAAGCATCTGAAGATCTTGAGAATGCGTTGGAGAATGATAACATTCTCGATCGTATCATGACCAACTGGACTGTGCTGATGGCAAGCTATATTGCCATCAGAGACTACATAGAGTTCCCTTTTACTTATGATGACCTGCTGTCAGTTGTCGTCGCAGACATCAAACGGCAGAACTCAATGTGTAATTCTACCGATGAGGTGGCTGGGTTCTGGAATATTATCAATGCTGCAGTCCAGATGGGAGAGCTGCGCAAGGACCAGGACTTCAAAATCAAATTGGTCGGTAACCTGTCAACCAACAAGACGAAGTTGGACAACTGGTCACAGCCGAAGAACGTCCTCATGATACGCAAGGACATAACCATGGCCATTTACCGCAAGTTGGGCCGTTCCATGGACGTGAACCTACTGCCGAAAGAGTCGCTGCTGCATTATCTGCAGATTGGGCCAGAGTTCTATGGCACGGCCAAGAACGCAGAGCGGTTTAAGAAGTTTGGCCCGAATGGTCTCCCGGAAACTGTTGAGAAAAAAGATGAGAATGGTGTGATGGTTGGCCGACAGACACTGTGGTATAAAGACAGGCCCATGTGTTTCGATTATGAGATGATATCTATGCGATATGGTATAGACTTCGAGACAGAGGCTGGTGATGAGGAAAAAGAGAAGACCACAAAAGACCCTTACCTCATGACTGATGACGAGTTGAAAGAGGCTGGGTTGCCAATGATAGGTTTTTAGTTATTGTTTAGATCATATCCTTAGCCCTGGGGAAGAAGGTGTTCTTCCTCGGGGCTTTTTGTGTTCTTAGGACAACATTTTCTTGCATACATACGAACACCTTTTTCGTTGTGGCATTTGTGGCAATTGTGGCATCGTTGATTTTCAGCGGTTTAGAGGGCTGTGGCATTGTGGCATTTATGTGGCAATTTGTGGCAACGCAAGTGGCAGTCCAAAGGGAGTTGTGGCATTGTGGCATTTTATTTATATAATGTGGCATTTATATAAATAAGATAATATCTGATAATCAGATACTTATAAAAAATGCCACAAATGCCACAACTGAAACGGGCATTTTTAGGTGTCCCAAATATTTTATGATGCTTTTTCCTAAAAACTTAGGAAAAATCAGGGGCTTTTTGATAAAAAATACCGCACTTGCGGTGTTTTCTCATTTTTTATTCATAAATTTGCAAGGTTTATTTAATATATATTTCATGAGCAAATTCGTTATCTACCTCGAAGTCGAGCCGTATATGAAACAATGGCTTACCAATTCCTTTGGCGACCCTGTGGTTTTCCCTGCCTCAAGCAATGAGAATGCTGTCATACGCAGACTGACCACAAAGCGCCCTTGCAATAATGTGCCTGAGCAACCTACAGAGAAATCCGTGGCCATTTGCATTCCTGCCTCCAAATACAAGAGCCCGGAGACATACAATTATCTGACCAGCTTCGGCAAGCAGGCACTGCTGGAGAGCCTTGATGATCTGTTCCGCATCAACATGTGGAGCGACCTCGGAGACCTCAGCGATATTACCTGCAAGAAGATGTCCGCCTTCCGAGCTTGGTGCCAAAACAAAGGCATAGACATAGACTATGCAGAGACCATTCGCATGAAATGGTATCGTATGCGAAAGGCATACCAGAAACAAGGGGTCAACCTCTTTAATAATAAAAGATGCCGTAATAACATAAATTAACGTCATAAAGTCATCTACTATATACCCCGTTTTTGAACAGCTGCGAACAACTGCGAACAGTTGCGAACAAACATGAAATATTTAACATTATGAGATATCTCAATCACATCACAAAAATTCAGAGGATTCTGACGTCCAAGTTGCCGTTTGAGTCGCTTCTTGGTCATAAGACATTTGCACTGCCGACAAACCTGGAGTGGGAGAGTGTTACGTTCCAGCGCCCAGCTAAGTTGGAAATTACCGACAAATATGACGATAAAGTGCGGATATATACGCATAAACTTATATATCGCACATGCGAGGAGGACATCAATCAAGCAGCCCAATATGCATATCTGCTTGAAGATTTGGATGGTCGAAGATACCTCATCGGTTCTTCAACAAGACCTTATCCGACTATTAATGTCTCTGAAGTGCATCCTGATTCTTATTCGTCAAGCACACTCAACGAAGTCACAGTTCAGTGGCAGGCATACCGAAAGGCACCGCGTGTAGAGTGATTCTACGTATTTTATTTAGGCAATTGCCATGCTTATCTTTGCATCAAAAAAGATTAGCACATGAAATACGGTATGATGATTTGCGGTACCATAGGTGCAGGCTACGACTGGTGGACTGGAACCTACGGCACACGCTCCAAGGATGTCAAGAATTACCTTGACGCACATTCCGATGAGGAGGTAAATATTGCAGTCTCTTCACCGGGTGGATTCGTTGATGAAGGTCTTACCATCTATCAACTTATCAAGGATCATGGCAATGTAAACGTCCATGTGTTGGGTATGACCGCTTCTATTGCAACCGTCCTCTGCATGGGTGCCAAGCACGTCACCATGAGTGTAGGCAGCACCATGCTTATTCATAATGCGTCAACAGGAGTCACTGTTTGGGAGTCTGCTAACAAGGAAAAACTTGACCAACTGATTGCAAAATTCCAGAAGCAGCGTGATGACCTTGACACGATAGACAAGGTCATTGCATCTGTCTATGCTCAGCGATGCGGCAAGACATCTGAAGAAATCGTGACGCAGATGAACAAAGGCAGCTGGATGACACCAGAGATGGCTCTGGAGATGGGGCTTATTGACGAGATAAGAGATTTGGATGAGGAGGACAGCAAGAGACAGACCAATCTTGCCAAGAGATTCACCAATTCTTATTGTCAGAATTTGGGCCTCCCGCCAATCAAGGGCGAAACGGTTGAGAAACCATCAAAGAACTTCATGACACAAGTAATCGAAGGTGTCAAGGAGTTTTTCAATAACTCTAAATTAAATGAAATGAAGAAGAAATTCCTCAACCTTCAGAACATCCTTGACCGCAAGGATGATTTCGAAGTGACCGATGAGAAGATTACACTCACCGATGCAGAGATGCAGAAAATCGAGGATGCCATTGCCGACAAAGAGAAAAAACTGACCGATACGGCAGCTGATCTCACTGCTGCTAACGACAAGGTCAAAGACCTTGAAACCAAATTGGCGGCAAAAGACAAGGACATCAAAGCAAAGGATCAGGAAATATCCGACCTCAAGAAGGCTCCTGGAGCCAAGACAGAGGAGCATCTGGATGAGGGTGTGCAGGATATTGATGCTGATCAGTTGTACCAAGCTATGAAACAGATTAACTAAAATGGCAGTTACTGAAGGAAGCACAATTCAGATTACTCCTGATTCACTCAACACAAGCTATGCCAAGTATCGCAAGGACTTGATTCAGATGCCAACGCGAGCTTTGGACGAGGTTGCCAAATACATGAGCCGTCGACTCGGTGTTCGTGGCAAGGAGACCGTTGGTGAGTTGAATGGAGACATGCAGATTGGTCCATACTCTCTTACTCGTGTAGATGAGAATGGCGTTACTATCACTGGTCGTACACTGGAGACATACTTGGGTTCTGGCGTCAAGCCATTTGAGCCTAATGCTGTCCGTGAGTCAATCTATGGCTCAAACGTTTTCCAGGGCGATGCACTCAAAAACCAGCCGATCACCAAGCTCGTTGGTGCTTACCTCTTTGCCAAGGTGGGTGAGAGTTTCTTCAATACGCTTTTCAAAGCTAAGCGAAACCCTGGGGGTAAGAATACCGCAGATCTCTACGATGGCTTCAAGACTATCGCGGATCAGGAGATCAAAAACAAGAATGTCTCTACAGAGAAGGGCAACCTCTTCAAAACTGAGGCCGTCACAAATGTTAATGCTGTTGATGCTTTGGAGGCATTCTACGATGCTGCAGACCAGAAGCTCAAGAACACCGAGACATTCATGTTCCTGAACAGCTCTGAGTTGATGCATTATGATCGTGCATACCGCAGCGTCTATGGTAGTGTCAACTACAACAAAGAGTTCGGCAAGTCGAAGCTCGACGGTTGCAGCAACTGTACACTCATCGGCCTTGACAACATTCCTGTTGGCTTCAAGATCATCACTCCTGGCAGCAACATGCTCATTGGTCTGGCCACTGAAGGCACCAACTGCAATTTCGAGTTCAAGGATTCTCTGACATCTCACTTCTTGATTGACTTCGTAGCTACCATGTACTTCGGTACTCAGTTCGAGTCTATCAGCAAGGAGCGCATCTTGTTTGGTTACGATGAGATTCCTACTCTGTAGGAGTCTCTTCATACGATAATACATTATTATATATAATATGGCAGAAAAGAAATCATGCACAGAGTCAGCTGACCTCTACGAGGATCTTCTGAAGTGTCCTGGAGCGAAGAGATTGCCTGGTACAGGTCGTAAGGTCTATCTTGCACCACGTCGATGGATCACTCAGCTGGCAAAGCCACAATTAGAGAAGGCTGCTTCCATGAAGGACTACCTTGTTATCAAGGAGTCTCACACGATGGCTGCTGACAAGAAGTTCATTGTCGCATACTTGGCAACGGACAAGTCCAACTTCTCATCAGAGGCACAGGGCGAGAATGGTTCAAAGACCATGCTCAACAAGCTCGCGCTCACATTCCCTGGCACAGAGGAGGAACAGTCTGCGCTCGCATCAATGCTCCTCAACGAGGATGTCATTGCTTTGATTCCTCAGCGCAACGGCAAATGCCGTCAGTTCGGTGATGACAACTTCGAGTGTTCTGTCTCACCTGCGCAGTCTTCAGGTTCGTCTGTCACAGACGAGACCAACACAACTGTTGAGTTGTCTGTGGGTTGCGAGACATTGCCACCATTCTATTTTGGTGACATTCCTACATCTGAAGGCACCTTCTCCGGTGAGACTGGTGAGCTGAAGACGGCACAAGCAGGTGATGTGTAAAGTTCATTACCAGATAGTTTTTTAACCATGTTCCTGGCGAGGCGGTGCTGTCGATGGCTCGCCTCGCTTTTTTTAAGTTGCACAATTATGAATGATGTAAATTTCACACAGAAAATCAAGCAGTGGTTCGATAGCGAACATACTGACGATAATATCCGGGAGGGCGCCATGATGCTCCTTCAGATCAATAACAACCGTCATCTCTATCAGCAGATTCTGCTGAGACCTCAGAAGATGCTTGACCATCTTATCTATGAGCTGCAGAAGCATTATGGCTATCGCACCAAGGGAATGACTCTTGACGAAGTGCACAAGTTTGACGTTGAGGTGACACCTTTACTGCAGAAAGCGGTCGATTCCACCGCTGATGCTGACAAGCTCGCAGCTGAAGTCGCACCTCATCTTCCTTTTGTTGAAGCAGAAAACACCGATTCCATCGATGCTTCTGCCATAATCGCAAAAGGCAAACGTGCAGATCATGACCAGCTTCCCGATGAAATCAAGGAAATTTGGGAGGCTAACTGTCAGAGATGGAAGCGCATCAAGGAACTCTTCGAAGCATGCAAGTCTTATCAGTTGTCTTGTGACCGCTTCGAGGGATTGAATGCTGCCAACGACGAGTTCCAGAAGATGCTCCTCACTCTCAAGACAGAATACTATGCCTACAAACAGGGTATGGAGGAGTATGACCATGCTGTTCCTGGCACAGAGGAGAATACTGCCGAGGTAAAGACTGAAGCTGTAGTCTCAGCCAATGCCATCGGCAATGCGCGTTCTTACATCGCCAAGAACCTCGATAAGTTGATTCAGCTGAAGGCTGATGGCAAGGTGCAGCAGGCTGAGAAGCTGCAGGCCAATATCGAGAAGCGTGTGAGCACCCTGCTCGATGCCAAGGCAGACATCAAGCCAGAGACTCTTGCCAAAATCAAGGAGGCTGGCATCGTGGTTCCCGGAGAGGAGGTGAAGCCGGATGAGAGCCAAGCAGATTCAGCAGGCGCTGAAACCGCTACTGCAGAGTAGTTCTCAGGTCTTTCTTGGCCAAGGGCTTCACACCCTCGGCTTGTTGGGCTGGATATTGGAGCAGACAGGTGCAGCGCAAGTCGCTGTCACCACCTTCTCCACATCTGACGCATTCCTGTGCGGAATGATCAACCTGCGCAAGCGTGGGTTGATTCAACATTCAACGTTAGTGGCTGACGTCAAGGCTTCTGCCAAGACTCTCAGACTGAGTCGGCTGATGACGGAGGCTTTTGACGAGGTGAAGCTGACGCTTAATCACTCCAAAATCATCCTCGTCGCTAACGACAAGTGGTTAGTTACTGTGATTACATCTCAGAACCAGACCTATGGTGACCGTGCGGAATGCACATTTCTCACTACGGATAGAGATGTTTATCTCGATGTTCATAATATGCTTAATGATTTGTTAGATGATAAGACTACAATACCCTTATCTCGAGGAGAGCAAACTGCTCCTTCAGAATGTCTATGAACTCGGCAAGGCGTTGACACCTGTTGAGCAGGTGCCTATCATGATTGATTTGTCTGATGAAGAGTCATCGGCTCTGAAGCTTGAGCTGCAGGAGCCTCGCTCTCCTTATCGCAAGCAATACATGCTTGGGCTGGCAGAGACCGCCAATGAGCTGCGAACTTCCAACATCGCTCTCGCCAAGGTCGGATCGCCTGGTGCATACCATGCTGTCATGTCGGAACTCTCACAGATCATTGCCAATCTTGGTTGAATATGAGTCTACCAGTCAATGTCGATGACTACATGAAGTACATGCCTCTCAATGAGGATGAGCTTCAAGACCTGCATCTCTCTGCTGTTGTCAAGGCCAGGGTTGAGCGTCTGCGAGGCTGCTACGCCTTCTGGCTTCGCTATCCTCGCTACTCTGTGAGGGAAATGGTGGAGCAGGACAAAGCGATGTTCGGCATCAGCGAGAGTCAGGCATACGATGACATCCATCTCTGCCAGCTCATGCTCGGCAACCTCAATGCTGCATCCAAGGAGTTCTGGCGGTGGAAGGTCAACCAGGAGATAGATGAGGATCGCAAGGCAGCCAAGGCTGCAGGTGACTTCCGGGCTCTCGCCTCGATGCAGAAAAACCGCATCAAGAATAACCGCACAGACTCACCAGATGAGCCTGATCTTGCTTTCGACAAGATTGTGCCTGTTGAGTTCACCATGACAGATGATCCTACGGTCATCGGTTTGCAGAGGATTCCTAATCTTCGTGCAAAAATCAAGAAAATGGAGAAGCGATACTCTATGCCTGACATAGAGGACGCTGATTTTGAGGAGTTGCCAAATGACGGGTCAACCTAAAAAACTATTCTTCAATGATGTGCAGTCCAGAGTCTTGCAGCTCATGCCTCATGACCTGGTCTGCGAGTGGGGGCGAGGCACAGGAAAGGGTGTGGTCGAAGCTGGTCGCATACTCTATGCGGTCCAGCACATGCCAGGATCATGTCTGGCCATGGTGGCACCTTCTGTCAAAAGATGCCAGACCAACATCCTTCCTTCAGCACTTGTCCACCTCGAGGAGTGGGGCTACAAGCGAGATGTGCACTACATCGTGGGCAAGAAACCATGGAAGGCTTTGCACTGGAAGGACCCGCACTTCCAGCCGATGAACTGGGAGAATACCGTCGCTTTCTACAACGGAGCTTATCTCAATATCATCTCGCAGGACCGCAGTGGAACATCTAACTCACTCTCACTTGACCACGTCTTTATCGACGAGGCCAAATTCATTGATTGGGAGCAGCTCAACAATGAGACGCTCCCGGCCAACCGTGGTAACAAGCAACTCTTCGGTGACTGCTGCTTGCACCATGGTCTTACGATTACTTCAGATACCTCTGCTACCAAGAAAGGATCCTGGTTCATGCAGTGGGAGAAAAAACAAGATAAGGAGCTGGTCGCAACGCTCGAGTCTGTCGTCGTGCAGCTCCATAGCATACGCAATAAGTTGGCAGCGCACCCAGAGCGATACGACTATTATATGTCGCAGGTGCAGAAATACGAGAAGATTCTGCACTCTCTGCGGTCCTACTGCCTCGTATATTCCAGATGCTCCAGCATTCAGAACCTGGCAGTCCTCGGGGAGGACTTCATCAGACAGATGAAGCGGGACCTCCCCAAGATGACCTTCCTGACAAGCATCATGTGCCAGCACGTGGGCATTGCACAGGATGGCTTCTATAGCGGTCTTGACGAGGACCGGAATTTCTATACCGCTCCCAACGTCACCTTTCTCGATGACCTGCAGTATTCCTTCAATCCGCATCGTGACCAGCAGGACTGCCGCATGGATTCGGATATAGAGGACGGTTTACCGCTGATCATCGGATCTGATGCCAACGCCAACATCAACTGTCTCGTTGTCGGGCAGGTGGGGTCTGACACGAAGCTGCGCATCGTCAACTCGTTCTACGTGAAGTACGAGCGCAAACTTCCGGAACTGGCTCAGGACTTCTGTGATTACTATAGATATCTCAAGGATAAGCGAGTTATATTCTATTATGATGCCACTTTCGTGGGCAATGACTACGCTACGCACAACGAGAAATTCTATCAGATCATTGCCGGAGTCCTTCGACGCAATGGATGGCTGGTGTCAGAGATCTATATCGGCAAGCCGATGAACCATCTCGAGAAGCAGCTGCTCATCAATCGCATGTTCAAGGGACATGCTCAGCACATGATCCTGATTAACCAGGACAACAATGAGGATCTCATCATCTCTATCGAGAGTGCCGGAGTCTACAACAATGGCAAGGACAAGAGAGGTGAGAAGCTCATCGAGACTGATGAAGATCAGCTGCAGAACCGCACCGACTTCTCTGATGCTTTCGATACGGTGTGCATAGGTGCAGAGAAGTTCCCGCAGACAGCCATCTATATGGGTGGCCTGTCATGCTATAGAGGATGAATACTCATTTTTTATTGTTTATAGTTTTTAAGTTATTGGTTTTTAATTTATTTTTGATTGAAGGCTGTTGCTCGAGAGAGTAGCAGCCTTTTTTGTTTTCTTGCTGCAGAAGAGGTATCGCCCTGAAGGGTCGATGGATTGTCTTATTCGCTGTTCCGTACTTTTTTTGATTTGCATCCCTTCAGCCCGTCATGTGTCCCCATTCGAAATTTCCTGTGCAAAGTTAGCTTATGGCGATTCAAACTGCCGCATGAACCTGGACTAACAAAAGCCAAAAAAACTTCACGCTGCACTATTTTTTTACCTTTTGTTACTACAGAACCCAACGTCTGTTTGTCTCTGCCAACGCAGTGTGGAAGCACAGGAAAAATCGAAAGGGCACACCGGGCTTTGAACGGAATGCAATTTAAAAAAAATACTCCACAGCTGGAGTTTTGAAAAATCTCTGGACTCCCGAACATTACCAGAATACGTTTAATCATTCAAAAATTTAAGACAATGAGACAAAGCTATTTTATCGAGTACGTTCCAAATTCGTACATGAACCTTTGCACAGACAAAGCGCAGCAGAGAGCAAACAATCAGTTTGTTTATGATTTCAAGAACGGCAACCTCATAGCCTCACGTTTTTGTGGCGAGTTGCTGATGAAGTATCTTTCAAACAGATATGGCAATTTGTTGAGCGATTTCGTGGTGGTTTTCGCTCCATGCAGCAGCCAAGCAAAATATAACAAGCGTTTCGGCTATGTTGCTGAAATGTTGAAGGCTATGAACGTCAAAACCGCCAATGAGCACATACATATTTTCGGGGAGCGCAAGCCTTTGCACAACGGAGGAAGCCATTTCGTGAGTGAGGATGTTTTCAAAGTGAGTGTGGACGCAGACTTTTTCAAAGGCAAGAACGTCATTTTGTTCGATGACCTTTTGACAAGCGGCAAGACCATCGAGGAGTTTAAAGAGAAAATCGAAGCCGCAGGCGCTTACGTTGAGGAAGAAATCTTTTTAGGCAGAACAATCCACCACGACCCAATCTCAATGCGTGGTTGTCTGCAAGAGATGGCAGATGGATTTTATGAGAGTGTAGCACGTTCAAAGAGATGTTTCCCACAAGGTGTGCAGATAAACAAGTCAAACAGAAAAATAGCATAAAGACAATGAAGAATTACAATGCAATGTTAGCAGACGAGAGACCCGAGTACAAGGCAATGAACTACGGCTTTGACAATCTCAGTAATACAGAACTTTTGTCCATGGTAATAAACAGAGGAGCAGGCACAGCTGAGAGCATGAGACAAGCACGCCAGCTGATGAACATGGTGGACAACTCGCTGTCTAAATTGGCAAGGCTGTCCATGTACGATTTGCAAGTGGTGCAAGGTGTGGGCGATTGCAAGGCGCTTGCCATACTCGCAGCGCTTGAACTTGCCAAGCGAAAGACGATGGAGAAGGGAAGCCAACGCCCTGACATGGGCAGCAGTCTGGCAATATATAACTATCTGCAACCGATGATAGGCGAGTTACAGGTGGAACAGGCGCACGTCATGTTGATGAACCAAAACTTTAAATTGCTCAAGCACGTGAAACTCAGCGAGGGCGGTCTTACTGAGACAGCCGTAGACGTGAGGCTGATAATCAAAGAAGCCGTGCAATGTAATGCCACTATCGTGGCACTCGCACACAACCACCCAAGTGGCAACAGCAAACCAAGCAGACAAGATGACGTGCTCACACTCAATGTGAAGAAGGCTTGCGAGGTCATGCGCCTCTTCTTTATGGACCATATCATTGTAACTGATGGAGCATACTACAGCTATCACGACAACGGCAAGTTGTAGAAGGATAGGCAATTGCCACGTAAAAAACTCGTACATATTCCGCTATGGCGAGCCGTGGCAATTGCCAGCCTGCGTAGGGCAGTGTGGGGTAGCATTAAAGCTACGGGCACGCATTTTTGCACCAACTTTTGATAAAACGTTGTTTATCAGTTGGTTGGCAAAAATGACCGTGGAAAATTTGTGCAAAACAGCACAAATTTCCAATCGGAATACTCCGATTGCCACGCGAAAATGGCTGCTTATGACAATTTCCAAGCAAATTGCCACAAGAAACGAGCCATTTTCGCGGAAACCCCTACATTGCAATTCGGGGTAAAAGTGGTATTCTGATTTCTTGACATCATCCGAGAATGATGGGAAAAAGAGGAAAAACCGCGTCTGATGGGGTTGAAATGTTAAAAATGAGTTAAGGATAATATTTTTATTATGTAAAATTTGCGTATATCAAAATTATTATGTACCTTTGCAATCGAGTTAAGGAACATGTTTAATCAATTAAATTTTTAAGCTATGCAAGAAGATTTAGAAAATGAAATCGAGAGAAAGAAAAAAGAAATCAAAGACTTTCTCCGAATTGTGAAATTCACTGGTCTTTCACAGAAGGATATCGAAAAGAGACTTGATTATCTCTTGGACGACCTTTCAAGACTGATGAAAAAAAGAAAGTAAAGTTAAACTTCCCCTCCTTCGGGAGGGGATTAAAAAAATATATTGATATGGAAGATATTAAAAAATTATTGGAGGAATACAAGACTCTTGCAGGTAATACAGATGTAAAGAGCGAAGAGCGAAAAAATGAAATTATCGCTAAGTTGGAAACTATGGATAAGGATGCTGTGGCTGAAGTGGCAAAACCATTCGTGGAGGAGAATGTGACTCGTCTGGAGAGCGAAGTGACAGTTCTCCGCAGCCAGATAGATGCAGAGGCTTATAAGCTGCTCCCTATCTCCTATATTGCCAAGAACTATTTCAACAAGAGTGCATCATGGCTTTTGCAACGTCTCAACGGATACAAGGTGCGTGGAAAGGTTTATACGCTCGACCAGGAGCAGAAGAGCATCTTTAATCAGGCAGTCAAGGAAATAAGCAATCGCATCAGCGCATTGCAGTTAGCATAGCTAACATGTTCAATAACTCAACTCTACCCCCGGCACGGCTCAGTGTCGGGGGCTTTTTTTATAACTTATGGATGTTCTGAATAATGATGATACCAAGGCTGGAGCTGTCTTTCTGCTTCGCCAATTGGTCAAAGGTGATAAAACGAGTGTAGGACTCAGAAATAGCATGATTCGCGCAGACGTGGATGACAGCTATTTCAAGTTTGTCATTGAGGGACTTAGCGAGGGCAGCTACATAGAGGAGTCCTTCAGCATGTGGCGGATAACTCCCAAAGGGGTGAGCTATCTGCAGGAATATGAGAGGCGACTGAATGTTGGCTCGGATTGGTCGATAGAGGGCAATTCTTCTGCTCAGGAAAAACAAGAGGCTGAGAAGATAAACGACAGGAGGTGGAATAGAAAAATGACAGTTATAGCGATTGTTATTGGCCTATTATCCTTAATAGTAGCTTGCATAAGCCCTTTGATAGAGAGGGGATGGCAAGCCATATTATCGCTACTCCTTGGAGAATAGATATGATGTAGAGGGTCTTGATACGGCTCTCTATATCTTTTTTGTAAGATTCTTTTCTTTCCATACCTTATTATATTATATAATTCTCTGCAAAGTTAATGTTTTCCCACCAATTTCCAAACATTTCTATCCCAAAATGTTAAAGTTTAGTTATCGTAACAAAAAAGTTACCGAAATGTTTTGTGGCTTGTAACTTTATTGTTACCTTTGCATCGTCCAACAAGGACAAAGTGTTCTTTAAACATACTGAGTGATGAAGTACAATGAACTTTTCAAGAAGTTGAGAAAGGCGGGATGCCTTCTGCTTCGTCATGGATGCCGACACGACATTTGGCAAAATCCAGCTAATGGACGATGCTCAGCCGTTCCTCGGCATGGAACTGAAGAGGTTCCGAAAGGAACTCTCAAATCTATCTATCAGAGACTTGGGCTTTAGCCCAGGTCTCTCTTCCATCAAAGCTTGGTGTGTGAGAAGAACACTTTTGATTAGATTTACACATTATTTTCATATAGTATGGCAAGAATAGTTACAGTAGTGGTGGAGTCGGGTAAGGGAGGCTTTAGCTGCTTTATGAGCAAGGATTCCGATGACCTCAATTTTGGCATCATTGGCGATGGTAAGACGGTGCAGGCTGCCATGGATGACTTCTATGTTTGCAGGGACGAGGAGAAAAAGTTCTTTGAGGAGGAAGGCAGGGAATTCCCTGACTTGGAGTTTAGGTTCGTTTTTGATGTCGGAGCTTTCTTCAATTACTATCCCCTCAGTATTTCTGCATTTGCCAAATATATCGGCATGAACGCTTCACTGCTCAGACAGTACGCCGCAGGCATTAAGGTGCCGCAGGCTAAGAGCTTGGAAAAAATAAGGCAAGGCATTGCCAAAATCAAAGGAGATATAGACACTGGTCTCTTGATAGATAAGCCAGTTCTACAGTATGTTTAAAGAATGACAACCACAATTGGTTGTGTTTCATAAAAATAAAATGAACTCTTGAGCCCCTGGTGCGTGACGCATCGGGGGCTTTTCTTTATTTTTTAGGATTATTTTCCTAAAAACTTAGGAAAACATTTGCTCGTTTCAGAAAATAACACTACCTTTGCCATAGAAATACAGATGAGTCAGACACGGGCAGAGCAGGGCTTGTGAGTGGCGATTTAAGATATACAGCTGTGACTGACCTGTGCTGAAGGACTGCTCTCCCGATGCACGGGTCATTTTTTTATTTATGGCAAAGAAGAGAAAACTTCGGTTAGATGATGATATGGACTACTTTGATAGTCAATATTTGGATTATCAAGATAAAAAGAGAAAACAAGCAGAGATGGAACGGAAAGCAGAGAGGAGGGATAATATCAAATATTGGATGGAAGTGGTGACTTTCGTTATTATGATTCTTACTATCCTATATTCATATTTAGAGACTATCTTAGGACGAGTATGGCGATGGCTCCTATCACTATGGACTGAATGATGGTTACGATCAATATAAGATTGATGCTCCTGCCATGTCTGAGTTGTCCTTTGTTGACGATGTCTATTCGCTCATTGGTTATATCAATGAGCATTGAAATCTTTTTCAGATAAGAGTTTTCTTCCATACCTTATTATATTATATAATTCACCTGCAAAAATAATATTTTCCCACCAAAAACACAACTTTTTCCTGAAAATATTTGCCAGTTCCAAATATTCTCCTTATCTTGCCGATGATATTGATTCTAAACAGAAATAAAATGAAAAAGTTTTTTATGATTATGGCCATTTCGTTGATGACCATTGGCGCTAAAGCGCAGAGTGTTGTCCCTACTGAGGACGGCAAGTATCCAGTTTATTGCGATCTCAAAGCTTACAACTTTTGGGGTGTCGGCAAGGTTAAGGTCATTCTTGATATGGGAGCAGTTGCTGACGGTAGAGGCTCGTTTGAGGGGTTGTTTGGTGAAGATGGCAAACAAATCAAGTTCAACACAGTCATGGCAGCCGTTAACTATATGGCAAAGAGAGGATGGAAACTTGACAAGACATATTATATAACAGAGGGTGTGGGCAAGGCTGTCCTACATTATGTGCTTGTTAAGAGAGTGAAGGATGACAGTGAAATTCGAGAGGGCATAATAACTAAGCCTGAAGAATAAAATGAGAATTAACATCAGTTTTTTGAAAAAAATGAGCGGGAAATGAAAATTTCCCGCTTTTTTCTTGCCAGTTCCAAATTTTCTCCTTATCTTTGCCGACGGTTAAAAGACGATAGTAGACTATCCGGCAGGGCGACCGTTTCGCCTATGGCTTCTTGGCCGCAGGCTTTTTTTATGCCTCGGGAATTCATTTCCCTAACTGGAGAAAAATATTTTCCCAACTGGGGAAAAAGGAAAACTCTATATGGCGGCTGCATGAACCGTAAAATTTGATAAGTCCTTCTGGATAAGTCATCGTCTTTTAACCAACGGGGAATGCAGCCGCCACCCTTTTGTACAATCGGCTGTTAATGGTTAAAAGACGATGCAATATGCAGAATTCTATTTTGATTCAGGATGCGATACAGGCCAAGCCTGCAGGCATCCAAGTGAACGAGGGCATCAAGACCATCAAGTGTGCAACCAAGCGCGAGCTCAAGCGACTCAGCAAGACCAAGAGCGAGACCTTCAGCATCCTCTGCGATGAGGAGGTGACCTACGGCGAGGTGGTCAAGTCCATGATCGGCATCGTGGCGCTCATGGCCATCGTGGCAGTCAGCGGATACTTTTTCGGAGGGGAGGTGATGTGATGACAGACAATAAGAAATTTCGTATCGTAGGCGAGGACCACGGCAATAAGGTTCCTGAAGGCGAGGAGCACATGGAGTACATCAAGAAGATGAACAGCGCGCTGGGCGCATGGACCGACCTCAACGAGGAGCGTGGCTACATCCTTATCACTATAGCCGAAAGCAAGGACGGGACAGCTGTCAAGAACGACAAGGTCGTAGTTAAGGCTGCAGGAACCTGCAGCGTTGCAGGCAATAGAGAAAGACTGTCATGCGCCCTCAACCTGGTGTTGCACAACAATGAGGAAATCCGTGAACTTCTCCGTCTTGCAGCAAAAATAGACGGTGTCGACCTTTTCAATGATAATAAATAACAATCAAAATCAGAACAAGATGAAAGACAATAATTCAAAAAACATAGAGTTGCAGACCGACAACCCCATCACCGAGAAGTTTCATGAGCTCCTTGCTGCCAACACGAAAAAACTGAATGATCTTCGCTTAGAATACGCTCAGCGAATGGCCAAAGCACAGGATGACTATGATAAAGCCATAAATTCAGTCACCATAGATGAACATATTGAAAATTATTTGCTTCATATAGCAAGAAAAGAGTATGAGCAAGCCAAAAAGGAGTACGAGCTCAATATTAACAATCTGCGAAAAGACCGTCACGATGCAGGAAGCAAATACGATTTGGCCAAGGCTTCTGCCAAGAACTACTGGGCTACCGAGAATGAGAAAATTCAGATTGAGCGCCACAACATCTTCGAGCGCTTTAGAGATTCGCGTGAGGTGTTTACGGATGATGAAGCAGTCAAAGGGCTGCTGCACCCAGGCTGGACAAAAGAAGACAAGAAAGGAGGCGACGATGGCGATAAGGAAGAATAAGCAGCCCACCGTTGCTTCTCTCGACGCAAGACGCAGACGCATTCATCTGCGTCTTGTGGAGAGATACTGGGAGCTTGACCGCGATTTCGTTGACCTGTGGGGTCTCAAGGAGCGGGCTGTGATAGAGCTGAAGCTTTGCCGTCGCGACAGAGTGAGAGACACGCAGAGAGACATCGTGCAGCGCTTGGAGCGAGAGCTGGCCAGCATCTCACGCCAGCGGGACAAATATGGCCGTTGGGCATCATGCATCTATTACTGGATGATGATTCACGACCTTGCTGCGGAGAGAGTGGCGCTGCGTCATCAATGTGAAGAGGCAGCAGAAGAGTTACAAACCATTAATTTCGTATAATTATGCCAAAGACAGAAAATTCACAATCAAGAATAATGCTTGATGCTTATTTCAAATTCCGTTCATCACTCCCTGCCAAGGACGAGGATGGGCGACCATACAAGAAGTCTTTCAAGACGACAGAGGAGATAGCCGCAGACCTGGCCACCATGGTAGTCATTGACTTCTCCGATATTGTCACCTATATGCGGCAGCATGAATATGTGGTCGCCACGCAGCCAGATGGCACGATAGCATGGGCTATCTGGGAAAAAATGGTGGACATTTGATGATTTTCTCATAATAGTCGCTTTTTTTGATTTTTTTTGCTACTTTTGTGGCAACTTAAAATCTTTGAATGATGAGCGGAGAGTGGCGCGTGAGCGTCGCTCTCCGTATTTTTATGTCCATACCCTCCATATTATCTTTGCAAATAAAAAAGATAATATGACCATCAAATCAGCTCCGTCGGGCACATGTTTCCTTTATAACATACGTGACCTCGACATCCTCACATCCATGAGCCGCGTGCTCGTCACTGTCGAAATAGGCGATTCCACCGTCTATGATGAGTTCCTCTATCCTGCAGATGGAGAGATACTGCTGTCAGACCTCGCAGACATCTATCAGCCTTATGCCAGACAGCAGCTCATCGTTGACTCCGTCATCACGGTCATAGAGCAGAAAGTCTCTACAGGCGTTGAGACCGATGAGGTGACACAGAGCGACAAGAAGACCTTCAAGCTCCGTGTCCTCTACGCCACCGTGGATATTCCCGACATCGACTGCCAGGAGTTCACGGACACGCATTTCCTCACCCTGCTGCAGGATGCCAAGACCACATCACTGGGCAGACTGGAATATCTGCATTACCTTGGCACCGACACAGCCTCCGTCACGGCTTACTTCACCGACGGCACCAAGCAGCTCTTCACGGCAGAGGTGGTGGGTGGCAATGCCAAATACACCACCATCGACGTCTCACCTTCCAAGTTCTCGGTCAGAGACAAGGTGCTGTCATACTTTGATGTCAAGGCAGGGGAGCGCCTGCAGACGTTCATCATAGACCAGGAACAGCCCGACTGCGCTCCGATACTCCTCTTCACCAACTCCTTCGGGTGCCAGGAACTCATCTACTGCACAGGCAAACATGAGGTGGCTCCTGAATACACCCGTGACTCAGCCGTCATCAGCGGCAAGAACATCAACTACCGCATCACAGAGAAGCGCATATTCAAGGCAGACACAGGACCGCTGACAACAGCCATGGCCAACTGGGCTGACGACCTCTTCCGCTCCGATGAGGTCTATATCGTCAACATCTATGGAGGAGAGGCAGCTGTCGGCAAGCAGGTCACCATTTCCGACTCCAAGAGCGAAAATGACAACCTGCTCGATACCATTCCCCGCTTCACCTTCAGCTATGCTTACTCGCAGCGCCAGCACAATGTCCTGGACATGCACCGTGCTGGCCGCATTTTCGACAACACATTTGACAACACATTCAACTGATGAAGAGAGCTGCTTTCCATATCAATGAGGTTCTGAAGATGATGGACAAGGCCAAGGATGACCATGCCACCATTAGGCTTCGGGCATGGACCACCGACGGCAGAACCGTCAATTATGACGGATGGCTGGTGTCGGGTGGCAGCTGGCGTGGAGGTTTCCACCGCCTCATGCATCCAGCCACAGGCGAGGTGCATACTCTGCCAGACGTTTTTATCTATGAATTTTTAGGTTTACCAGTATATCTATGAGCAAACAGAAATATACCATGCAGCAGGTCGGAGCGCATGGTGACAATGAGCGATATATGCTCATGCCGACCACTGCGGTTGGAGGTTCTACCACCAACCAGGCTGCCATCGAGCAGCAGTATGGCACAGACACCCATTTCCTCGGATCAGGCGAGGTGGGTGATGCCGTCTATTCGCCTATCACCGTCAATGGGCGAGACTATGAGTATATCCGCTATGGCGATGACAACGACATGCCTTATGAGCTGCAGCGACTGCTGCGCATGAATATGATTGCGCAGCGGGCCCAGGCATTCAACGTGCAATGCTGTTACGGCCAGGGAGTGCGTTTCGTTGACCGCAAGACAGGCAAGGACACCGATGATGCCGAGATACGTGACTTCTGTCTGCGCAACAGCGTGCATGAGATATTCATGGAGCAGGCCACAGACATGAAGTTCTTCTTCTGGAACGTCACCGTCATCATCCTCTCACGTGACCACTCCAGGATACTGCAGATGCGGCACAAGGATGTGTCCTACTGCCGTTTCGAGCGGCCCAACGAGAAGACTGGCCTCATTGAGCATGTCTTCTATGGAGACTTCCGCAAGGCGATGTCACCCATCAAGGCAGAGGCCATTCCGCTGCTCGACATCAACGATCCGCTGGGCGACCTGATGGCACGCATGGGCAAGGGACCGGACATCTACACAGGAGAGAGACATCCTGCACCTAAGATAGGCCATGACTGCAAGTTCGCCATCGTGTCGCGCATTCCTACTCCTGGTTATCAGTATTATCCGATACCTTACTACGCCGCCATGTTCGACGATGCGTGGTACGACATCTATCGTCTCATCGGCATTGGCAAGCGCTACATGATCAAGAACACCTCAGCACCTCGCATTCAGATCGAGATACACAAGGACTACTGGATGAACCTCTGCAACGAGGAGGGCATAATCGAACCTCAGAAGCGCAAGCAGCGCATCGATGAGGAGAAGCAGTCCATCATCGACTTCGTGTGTGGAACGGAGAATGCAGGCAAGGCTCTCATCACAGGATATTACTTTGATCCTAACGGCAAGGAGCAGCGCATGGTGCGCATCATCAACCTCAATGAGAGTGGCAAGAAGGAGGGTGGCGACTGGGCTGACGACATGTCGGAGGCTTCCAATGCGCTCTGTTTCTCACTTGGTGTTCATCCCAACTTGGTGGGCGCTACACCAGGCAAGAGCCAGATGAACAACTCGGGTTCCGACAAGCGCGAGCTCTTCATCCTGAAGCAGTCGCTCGAGAAGCCTTGTCACGACATCATGGTCAAGCCATACCACGTCGTCTTACATTACAATGGCTGGAGCGAGCGTGGCATCACCGTCGACGTGCCTATGATAGAGCTGACCACACTCGATAAGAATAAGGACATGCAACAATCATCAGTTAAAAATAAAGGCAATAACAATGAAGATGGAAATCAATAAACAGGATTTTGACGATGCCATCTTGGTGGCAACGTCATCCAATCCGGAGGTCTTCAACTTGGTGAGACCTCATTTCTCGACTACATATAACCGCATCAAGCGTTTTTGTCTCGGTGATATAGGTGCTGAATTCTTCGATGAAAACGAGGATTTTCAGCCATTACTCAAGAGATGGGTCTGTCTTGAGACATTCATCACGGTGGTCCGCCACCTTGATCTTGTGCTCACTCCTACAGGTTTCGGTGTCGTGAGCAATGGTGAGGTCTCTCCAGCTTCGACGGTGAGAGTTGAAAATCTCATCGAGCAGGTGAAGCAGGCCAAGTTGGCAGCTGAAGAAGAGGTTGTGTTCGTGCTCGTTGAGAATACCGAGGGCTGGGGATTGACCATGCAGGCAAAGCTCTGCATCCCATGCCTTGTATGGGGATACAATGACTACATGCAAGAAGCCTCACTCACCAAGCTCAACTCTGCAGACTGGGATACTGCCCGCAAGAACATACGACTTGCAGACGATATCCTGCGTCGTCTCTTCTCTAACGAGCAGATGGATGCGCTGCTCGATAAATGTCGCAGAGGGGAGTCTTGGACAGAGCCGGAGCAGAAAGCGGTCTGCCTGATGAAGCAATATCTCGTTGACTACAGCAATCCGAGCTGCTTCAAGCCAAATGACATGAAGGAGTCGCTTGACAGGATTCAGATGGTTCTTGACGGAGATGCAGAGACATTCGCACTCTATCAGCAATCAGCAGAGTATGAAAGTAATCATTTCAAGCCTTATGAAAACAAAAAATCAGCACCTGCCTTCATATTCAATTCATGACGGGCAGATAGAACTTAACATTACAGCGCCAAAGTCTTGGCGTGAGTTGTCGCAGGATGAGCTTCGCTATACGCTCTTCCTGCTCACCAGATTTCAGGAGCCTTTCACCATCAAGACATACCTGTTCTGCCGTCTGTCCGGCATTGAGGTCATCAAGCACACACGCACAGGGTGGAAGTGTTCCGTCCTGTGCCGGGTGGATGGCAAGTCAAGACCCAAGCGCAGAGTGATCTATCTTGAGACAGAGAAGGTCCTGTCTTTGCTGTCGCAGTTCGATTTCATCGATGGATTCGATAATTTTCAGCCGTTGCAGAAAATTGGCCAGCTCACGGCAGTATCGGCCATCCGCAAGATCACATTCCAGGATTACCTCTTCGCTGAGAAATATTATCAGCTATATCTCATGCACAAGGAGGACAAGTTCCTGCAGCAGTTAGGATATCTTCTGTATAGGGATGAGGACGGCAAGCGTGATGACTCTGTGAATTTCAACGCAGAGGAGTTACTCGGAACTTTTTTGTGGTTCTCTGATTTCAAGCAAGTGGCTGCTGCCAACTTTCCTCACTTCTTCAAAAAGACGAAGGAGGGCGAAGAGCCGACCATGGAGGATATCACCATGGGCATACGTGCGCAGGTCAGAGCACTCACCGATGGCGACATCACCAAGCAGCAGGCAGTCTTTGAGACCGACTGCTGGGCAGCACTGACAGAGTTGGACGAGAAGGCTCGGGAGGCAGAGGAATACAACGATAAAATGAAAAGCTTATGACAGAGAAACAGTTCGATGCAATCGCATATTTCAAGCAGTTGACAGAGGAGAACAACACCTGCCGACAGCATAATTTCGTCGCGACGACCTGCAGCGGACCAGACACCGTGCAGGGAGTGCTGCAGCAGTTCCGCACAGCATCCAACTTCGTGATGGTCTCTGACACCGTTGACTCCAATACCCACTCTGTGGGCGATGGTTTCTTCGACCGCAACGTCTTCACGGTCTGGATTCTCGCTTCATACAAGCATGATGACATGGCAGACCGGGAGGAGAAACTGAATATCTGCAGATATATCTTCCGTCAGTTCCTCAGTCGTCTGCTGCATGACAAGGAGTATCAGAAGTTCGGTGACCAGCTGGAGTATCTCAATCTCAATCAGGTTTATTCGACAGAGTTAGGGCGATACTCGATGAATGGCTGCACTGGCCTGTACTTCATGCTGACATCAGACGAGCCTACCGACTTACAATATGATGAGAGCGCATGGCAGAAGTGATAGACGAACTCCTCAAATACGAGAAGGGGTGGACGGAAAACATGGGCGACTATTGGCGCGAGCGCATGGAGCGCTTGCGCACAATAGATACTGGTGCGCTCTATGCGTCCATCAAGGGTCACCTTGAGCAAGGATCTGTGACCACCATCGAGCATAATTTCCTGCAATACGGCATCTATGTGGCTGCAGGCGTGGGACCAGCTCATGTGTGGAAGAAATGGACAGAAGCGCAGGGAGGAGAGAAAATCATGCGCCAAAATGATGGCGACCTTGACTTCCTCAACAAGCAGTATCGAGCAGAGAGGGAGTTGGATAAACCCAAAAAAGTGGGCCCTGCCTGGGGCGGTCGTGTCGCTGGTGGCGTGCCAAAAGGCCGTCGCGACTGGTTTTCGGCTAAATACTATGCCTCTGTCATGAAGCTCAATGAGCATGAGGCCAACTTCTATGGCGAGACATACAATGGTCTCATGGCTTCAGCTTTGACAGAGATATTCAAGGGTATAGGTGCTGCTCGCAACCTCTGAGTCATTATTATTATATACATCACATATTATCTTTGCATCAAAAATGGCAGATTTAGAAAAACAAAAAATTCAGCAAGATTTGGAGCAGATTCGCGACGAGCGTCGCAAGGCTGCCAACACTGCTGAGCGCATAGGCCAAGCGTTGCTTGAGTTGCTCCATTTCATAGAAGTGGAAGGAAAACGTTACCTCTCTCGAGAACATGATGACACGGCAGACGGGCTTATAACATTCAATAAAGGTCTTAACTGCTTAGGTGACATCTTGGCTACTGGCAAGGTAACGGTGCAGGATCTGGAAGTCTTGGGCAAGGCTTTGTTCCATGAACTCGAGATACGTAAGCTATCCTATGCAGGAGGAAATATATATCTATCGGGCGCAGGCAGTAAGATAGTGCACGTCGAAGAGCAACGCTCTGCATCGGGTGCTGTGACTGGCTGGAAGTGTTATCTCCTTGCCGATGATGGCAGTACGGCGACACAAAACCTATGGCGCGTGAAGGATCAGGCACGTTGCCAGAGCTTCAATATCCTCGAAGGGAAACACGAAGGTGTGAGCAATAAGAGCTACTGGCGACTGGTGAAAGAGGTGAGTACTCAGTCTGTTGCAGTCATGGCTAAAGACGGTACGGCGCTGTATGGTGGTAGACTGTTTGACTGGGTGACATTGTCGGCTACTGACTGCATGTCGGGCAGCGATACGCCTGCAGCTGGTGACACCATCGTGCTCGATGGCGCGAGAGAGGATGCATCTCGACAAGGAGTCCTGATGCTTGAGAGTACAGGCAATGGTACACCTCGCATAGTAGGACTGCGAGGCGTAAACTCATATACCCACGAGGGCAAGGAGGTATTCGTGTTTTCGCCAGACGGTTCTAAGATAGTCAGTTCCTCTATCGAGTGGATATCTCCGAGCGGTGATGCTATGCATATGGTGAACTACAGAGGCGAGTGGCAGAAGGGCGTGAGCTACGGCTATTATGACCAGGTAAGCCACGGCAACGGCGTGTGGCTGTGTACCAACGCCGAGGGCAGCACGAGTGAGCCTATGGCCGGAAACGCAGACTGGCAGCTTGTGATGAGTGCACAGAAGGGCGAGAAGGGCGAGGACGGTGTGGCTTATCAGATAATGATAACGAGCGATACGGGCACGGTGATGATTAACGGTTCGGGCGAAATGACGCTGAAGGCAACGCTGCTACGCAATGGCGAGGACATAAGCGACACAGTGAGCAACAGCTCATGGTCGTGGTGGCGACAATCGGCTGATGCCGAAGATGATGCTGTATGGAACACGCTGCATGAGGGGATTGGCCGGAACTGTCTTATCACACGTGACGACGTAGACAGACAGGCACAATTCGGATGTAGTGTGTGCGTATCAGATACAGAGACTATTAATTGTAACATATAATAATATAAAAACAAACAAACGATTATGGCAAAAGTATTAGCTAATGGTCAGATTACTATCGTTGACCTCAATGACGGCAAGGCCGTGCAGTGTTTCACACAATGCTCTAAGGGCGAGACTCAGATCTACACCCCCGACACGGGTGTGTACACTCCGAACTACTCGTCGAGTGAACCAAACGTGATAACAGCCCGTGTGTACGTGACGGGCAGTGCTACAGACCAGGCTCCGACCTCGGCTTGTACGGGATGGTCGTGGAAGGTGGACGGTGTGGCTGCCACTCCTGTGAGCGGCAAGCCGTATCAGCTTAACCTCGCCAGCAACATCGACAAGAACGGCAGCGTGAAGAACATCGAATGGTCGTGCAAATACACTGACCCAGAGACTAAGGCTACGACTACGTGTATCGGCTACAAGACCATTTCGCTGGCGAAGAGTGGCGGTGCGCTTCAGATAGTGCAAATTGAGACTCCTGACGGCAACACGTTCGACTCGACCAACAACTCAAAGAAGCTGCGTGCCGTGGCGAAGTTCTTTCGAGGCAACGTTCAGGACACCTCTCTGACCTCTATGACGTGGGAAGTGCTGAATATCAGTGCCGGCACATGGAGTGCTGTGGCTTCGGACAGCGTGAGCACTTCGGGTGGCGTGAGCACTCTGAACGTGAGTGCCAATGACGTGCTTAACTTCCAGACTTTCCGCTGTACGGTCAAGGATGGCGCTGACACTGCAAGCGCTATCGTCACGTTCTTCGATGCGAGTGACCCTTACGTGGTGGAGGTGTACTCGCTGACGGGTGACAAGATTGTAAACGGTGCCCAGTCGACCGAGCTTTTCGCCCGTGTGTGGAAAGACGGCAAGGTGGTGGAGGATGGTGCTACGGTGAAGGCTGACAGCAATCATGCTTCAAGCTTCACATACAAGTGGACGAAGTACAATGCCAGCGGTGTAGCCACGAACTGGAACGGTACATCAAGTGCGGTGAATGCTTCGAACAAGCCTTACGTCACGGTGGCCAACGCTGACGTGGCAGTGAGAGGCACGTTTACTTGTGAGGTGTCTAAATAAGGGCACCTCACCCTTATTTTTTATTAATTAAAAAAATGAAAGAGTATGGCAGTATTATTGGCGAGGGGCCAGATAACGATAGCGGCGATAAAGGATGGTAAGGACGGTGCGCAGGGCAAGCCTGGCAAGGATGGTATCACATGGACGCTTACACCCGACATTCTTACGTACGACACGGACGATAGCGGAAAGGCCATCAATGTAGGGACAGGCAAGGCAACAACGCTAAGAGTACTGAGAGGCAACGAGGAGCTGAAGAACTTCACGATAAAAGGCGTGAAGAACATGGTGAACTGCGTCGCATCGAGACTGAACAACACCAGCAGCTTCTACATATCCGCTATCACGGTGCAGAAAGTAACCCTCGGTACTGACACGATGGATGTATCTTGCACCAACGGCTCGTTTGACGTAGAGTTTGCTGTAGACGGTGTGACCTACACAGCCACAGCCAAGTTTGCTGTGAACGTTTCGGCTTTTACAGGCAGGATGACACTTAACAACAAGCAGTACGAATCTAAGTTTACAGAGATTTCGAACAAATTTAATAAAGATTTAGCGGACGCAGAATCAAGAATTACGCAGGCGGCAAGAGAAATCTCACTCTCGGTGAGTGAAAAGTCTATTGGAAGAAGAAACCTTCTCGTGGGGAGCGCATTCAACAGACAGGAAGGCTTTGGCTTAAACCGTGACTCAAATATTCGAGGCTATGGTATTCTGATGAACGACGGCGTGGATGGCATGAATTGTATTAAGGTTGCGTCATATTACGACACAAACAGACTCCAGTATTGTGGTGCGTTCTGGGGTGGCAGCTATACGAAGAATATTAGAATTAAACACGGGACTCAGTACACATTCTCATGCTGGGTGAAAGTTGACGAAGCTGACACGATTGTTTATCTTGAGGTGATTTATAATAGAGCCGAGATTGGGCAGGATAGAGACGGAAGACCTACAGGAGCTTATGCCTTCGCTATCAAGGAGCCTAATAAGTGGCAGCTGGTCAAATGGTCGTTCACGACTGATGATACTCATAACTGGATAGAAGCAAATGTCTTTACGTGCTCAGGTGTCGCTTATAAAACTTTTGTGGCAAGATTCTGTAAGCCTATGCTTGAAGAGGGCGATTATAACGGCTGGACTCTTTCACAGGAGGACTATGACTATGTGGGAGGAAACCTTTTGGAGGACACGATGGCACTGACCAGATCGTCTGACAATAGCAATCTCCAGTTTGCCAGCGGCCTGATTATGTTTGGTAAATACGAAGGCTGCTACGGTATATTGTACAACAAAAACAACTCGGCAGAGTCTCAGTTCACAGAAGCCTTGCAATATAAATTTCCAACAACAGCTACCCTTTCTGGGCAGGCGAGAATAGTAAAGAATCAGGACTATGTGTTTTCCTTCGTTGCCAAGGGCAACGGGAACATCAACGTTTTTCTCTATGGAGACAGCGTTCATGCAAACGTATTTACAGAAACCTGCGAAGGAAACGTATATCCGGTCGGCTGGGCTGACGGATACACACAGCTCGCACTCACCTCGACCTATAAGCGGTACTGGGTGCATTGGCGAATAAATGACTATACTGGCGAGGGAGCAGAGGTAATTCCAGACAAGGTGCTGATACGTGTTCCAGGCGATACTGAGGCTTGGGTGACAAAGCCGAAGTTGGAGGAAGGCGCACAACTTACTGATTATACAGAACGGAAGACCGACCTCATAGACAGAGCCACAGCCAAGGCGGCAGGACTTGAGATTACGTCGAGCGGAGTAACTCTATATGGCGAGAAAATCAAGGTGGAGAACACGCTCTCTACCGGTCAGACTACGACAGCAGCACTCTTTACAGACGGAGCCATCAATGCGGCTCTGATACTGGCACAGATGCTTACATCGCAAGGACTCAATGGGCAGATGGTAAGGATAGCGGACGGCCTTATCAATATCTACGGCAAGGCAGGAACAGCCAACATCCGCTTCGGTCTGAACAGTTCTGGGCAGGCCGTGCTGTCGTACTACGACGACAACGGGAACTTTCTTTACGACCTCGGCCCTGCTGGTATTGCCTCGATGAGCAAGGTCGATGCGAAGATAACTTCTGCGCAATATATCAAAGCAGAGGACGCAGGATTGACGACTCCGCTCGGAGAGAATGTAGACCTGCCGTGGGTTGACACAACGAAGTCGTGGTACACGGCAACGAAGGACAACAACTACATTCTTTTCGTTAAGGGTGCGACGGGTAAAACGACAACCCTGTATCGTTACTCAGCACCAAGGGTGAACGGAAAGATAGTAGCCGACTCGGCCAACGGGTTGGGTACCTACGACCTTGCAAGCGCAGCCGACGGAAGAACGTTCACGAGTCGCACGATGGTGAAGAATGGTGCGCTGACCAATCTTGCGGATGGCGTGTTCCTTACTGGGGACGCTACGGTCTACGACAATACGAAACTGGTGCCTTCCATCAAGAAGGGGCAGAGCGTGACAAGGCCATCCTTCTATGTACAGATAGCCACCTTCAGCGCTAAGTACATGACACTCGAAGGGCATGGAAGAATCTATTCGATACAGACAGAAACCACTTTCGGCAATCTTGACGTAGGAATAATGAGCAACAATAAATACTAAACGAATATGATAACGTATAAGGAATTGTATGCTACGCCTTTGGAAACGAAGGTTGCGACATGGAAAAATAACGAGGTGCGTCTTGCTGTGAATGAACGCAAGACAGAAGACGGCGAGTATCTGTACGACTGCGTGCTGCTCGATATGAATACAGATGCGGAGCCTACCGAGGAACAGTTGATAGAGGCTCTGAGAAAAAAGTGTATCGAGCAGATAACGGAGTACGATAAAAGCGCAGAGGTGAATACGTTTTATCTCAACGACGAGGCGCACTGGCTCGACTTTGAGACGAGAGACAGAGTGTATCAGGGCAACGAGCGACTTATGCGAATGGGGAGAACGGAAACGACCCTGTGGCTCGACGGCGAGTGTTATACCCTGCCAATCGATACAGCTCAAGACCTTATCAGCAAGATAGAGGTGTATGCAAAAGACTGCTACAATGTGACACAGACCCATCTCGACAAAGCTGCGGAGCTACAGACAGTAGACACATTGATGGCATACGATATTACAGCAGGCTATCCTGAAAAAGTACGATTAACAATTTAATTTTATAGCTATATGAAGAAAATCGTTAAAGGTAATGACTTCACACTAAAGATACCAGTGAAGTTCAAACGCATACCTCTTGCGTTTGAGATAGTTTAACACAACTAAAATGAAAAGACTATGTATATACTGAGTGTTATTTTGTTTCTTCTCTTGGGAGGGTTTCTGCTTCTCGCAGCAATGCGCTTCGGCGTCCCTTCGATGGTAAGCGATGTATATTATCAGCTGCAGAACTGCACTGGTAGTGAGGTGATTGGTGATAAACGTAAGCGAAACTATGGATGGGTATTTACCGCTGTAATGGTTACGTGTGCGGTACTGATGATGGTGTGTATACTCGACACAGGTAAGGGCGTTCAATGTCTCGCCTTTATAGGGTGTGTGGGGTTAATGTTTGTAGGCTTCGCTCCTAATTACCTTGATAAAGATGATCACCCTATTCATAAGGTGGGCGCACTTGTGGCTGCGACAGGGTGTGTGGGCTGGTGTCTGTCGGCATGCTGGGTGCCAACGGCGATTCTTGCATTTATCTATCTGTTGCTTATTAATAATGCAGACGATGATGGTGAGTGTAAGCCTGTCTTATACATGGCAGAGGTGGCAGGATTCTTGGACGTGTTTTTGACTTACTGGGTAATAATCTGCGTTTGATGTACTCTAATGACATTGATTGGAGCAAATATCAATAGCTTATAGCTTTAGCGAAAAATTATAACCATATCTTGACGGCTTAATCGGTTTTATACTGGTTAAGCCGTATTTTTATGTCCATACACTACATATTATCTTTGCAAATAAAAAAAGATAATATTATGCAGCAGCAAACTAAAGAAAGAATTCAATATGGCAGCGCCATGGTTGTCTTGTTTTTCGCCATAGCACTGGTCTACATCAGCTACTTCGTCTCAAAGGACGTGACTGATAATGTCCTCTGGTATTTCGGGCAGAGCCTCATGTATGTGGCATCCATTTTTGGCGTATCAATCGCAATGGATGTCAAATTCGATAAAATCAAAAAAATAATAAATCACAATAAAGATGAAAAGGAAGATTAAGTACATTTTCGTTCATTGCACTGCAAGCCGACAGACGTGGTCTGTCGATGCCTTGCTGAAGGAATTTTCCAACAAGGGATGGCATTATCCTGGTTATCATCATGTCGTTGAAGCAAACGGCAAGGTCACACAGCTTATGACAGAGGACTTACCGTCAAACGGTGTCAAGGGATACAACCATGAGGCCATCAACGTGGCATATATGGGCGGCATCTCTCGCACAGGCAAGCCTATCGATAACCGCACGCCTGAGCAGAAGGTTTCGCTCCGCAAGCTCCTTGCTGAGTTGAAGCAGCGATATCCAGATGCGAAGATTCTTGGACATCGTGATATATCACCTGACCTTAACCATAACGGCAAGGTGGACATCTGGGAGCGCATCAAGGAGTGTCCCTGCTTCGATGCTATACCAGAATATGCTGACATTAAATAAATGAGGAGATGACAGAGAAATTAGAAAAAAAACTGGCAGTTATCTTATCGCTCCTGATGGTACTGCTGACGATATTCGCAAGTTTCCTAATCTTTGAAAGCCGTCAGAAGAAAGCGAATGAAGCTTTGAAAATGCAGCTTCACCAGCTTCAGCTGAAGTATTCGCCCATGCAGCGTGACACCATACGAGACTCCATCAAACTCGTCACGCAACAGGTGATGGTCATGGATAAGGGAGAATACAAACTGCTGGCTGCAGACAGGCAGTTGCTCGAAGAGCTGAATTTGAAACTTCGGCAGGTAGTCTCTGATCAGAGAGTGTCCATGGTTACATCGGACACAGTGAAGACAACCAGGCATAATTCTATATACTCTTATAGTGATGCATGGCTTTCTCTGCGTCTCGATACTGCAGACTCTATTTTGACGTACAGAGCAAGAGACAGCCTTCAATGCATTGTGGCCAGACAGTTTAAACATAAGTTTCTTTGGTGGAAGTGGGGAACAAAAGGTTATAATGTCAAGGTGCTGAATTTCAACCCACATTCTACAATATTATATAATAGCTATATACAAGTCAGCAAATAATGGCAAGACAGGAAGTATATACAACCATCGTCAAACTCAACTCTGAGGAGGCTAAGAACCGACTGAAGGAGTTGGAGGACAAAGTCGCTCGTCTCAAGAAAGCAAAGCAGGAGGCTTTCTCGACGGGCGATTCCCGTTTAGGCACATCTCTCGCCAAGGATCTGAAGGCAGCTGAGCGGGAGATGAAGCAATTCAAAAACTCAACGATGAGCGTTAAAGAGACGCTCGATAATCTCTCTGATGCCAGCCTTGGACAGCTTGAGAAGGCTGCACGGCATCTGAAGGGGCAGATGAAGGCTGTCTCTGACCCTTCAGATTATGCCAAGTTGGAAGAGCAGCTCTCTAAAGTCAAAGACCAGATGCTGCATCTGAAGGGAGCTACCCAACAGGCAGAGGCTGAAGCGCAGCGCATGACTCAGACGCTCAATAATCTGCAGCATGCATCCATTGATGATCTCAATTTCACAAGAGCAAAAATTCGCTCTAAGATGAACTCCATTGATCCTTCGTCAGATTCTTATGCACAGTCTGCGGCCAAGTTGAAGCTCGTTGATGCAGAACTTGAACGCATCAGACTGTCTGAGCAGAAGGTGGTCACACTCATGCAGCAGTATGACAATGAGATTGACAAGGCTAATGTGGATATCAAGGAGACCAAGCGTCAGATGCAGCTCGTCGATAATACGTTATCGCATCTAAAGACTTCGTCTGTCCGTGACTTGGAATATTCCATGAAGGTTCTCAACCAGGAGATGAGAGGTCTTGACCGTGGATCTGAGGCATTCAAGCAGATGCAAATGCAGGCCAAGCAGTTGAAAACAGAGTTGGAGGCTGTTCGTGCTGAAGGACAGGCTCAACAATCATGGATTGGTAGGACTGCTGACTGGTTCAACCGCATGCAGGGTGTCATATTAGGGGCAATTGCTGCCGTTTCAGGCTTGACATTCACAGTGAAAAGCTGCGTCGAGAAGTTCGCCTCCATGGATGAGGAGATGACCAATGTCCGGAAATATACAGGACAGACGGCAGATGAGGTGGAGCGCATGAACGAGGACTTCAAGAAGATGGATACTCGAACAGCACGTGAGAAACTCAATCAGTTGGCTGGTGATGCAGGTCGATTGGGCATAACGGCTTCTTCGATGGTCGAGGAATTTGTCGATGGTGCAGATAAAATCAATGTAGCACTTGGTGATGACCTCGGTGACGATGCGGTTAAAGATATTGGCAAACTCGCCCTTATGTTTGGCGAAGATAAAACTAAAGGATTGAGAGGCGCCATGTTGGCCACAGGTTCTGCAGTCAACGAGCTGGCGCAGAATTCTTCTGCCTCTGCAGGCTATCTCGTTGACTTCACCGCCCGTGTGGCTGGTGTCGGCAAACAGGCAGGATTCACACAGGCGCAGATCATGGGTCTCGCATCAGTCCTCGACCAGAACATGCAGCAGGACGAGACCGCAGCAACTGCAGTTCAGAACCTTCTCGCCAAGATGTTCCAGGACTCAGCCAAGTTCGCCAAAATTGCCGGACTCAATGTCAAGGAGTTCTCAAAGACATTGAAGGAGGATGCAAATGGAGCACTCCTCCAGTTCCTGGCAGCACTGCGCTCCAAGGGTGGTTTTGCACAACTCGCACCTATGTTCGAGGAGATGAAGATGGATGGTTCGAGAGCAACTGGTGTCCTCACAGTCCTCGCCGACAAGCTTGATGACATCAAGGTCGCTCAGGATCTTGCCACAAAATCATACGCTGAGGGCACATCAGTCCTCAATGAGTTCAATACTCAGAATGAGAGCGTCAGGGCAGAGCTCGACATGGCAAAAAAGAGATTCCAGGATCTGTCTATTGAACTGGGTCAGAAACTCTATCCGGCAGCACGATATTGTATATCTGCAGCTAATCTCGGTGTGCGGGCTCTCTCTACACTCGTTGACTTTGTGAGAGATTACTGGAAAGTTTTGGTAGTATTGACTGCTGCGATTGTCACATACGCGACCATATCCAAGGCTAAGCTAATAGCAGACAAAGCACAAATGCTATGGCTTAACATCATGATTCTGCGAGAGAAGGCGCATATCTTCCTTATGGGGCTCAAGACATCTGCTCTCAAAACCATGGCAATTGTTCAGATGGCACTCACTAAAGAAATCAAACTGACTACAGCTGCGCAGATGTTGTGGAACAAGGTGTTGTTGGCCAACCCGATTACAGCAGTGATTGCTGTCGTTGTCGGACTGACCACCGCCATCGTCGCCCTGTCTAAGGAGACGAGCGCAGCAGAGCAGGCGCAGCATGACTTCAATGATGCCGTGACTGATGCCAACAAGCAGGCTGCAGACGAGGAAGCAGCCATCATGCGTCTCGTCTCTGCCATCCAGTCCAGCACCAGTGCGGAGTCTGACCGCAAGGCAGCACTTGAGGAACTCAACGGCAAGCTGATGAGTCAGCACCTGGGCAACATTACTGAAGAGGCTGTTCGAACAGGCCAAGCTACGAGACAGATTCAATCATACATCGACATGATGAAGAAGAAAATCGTCATCGATGGCTTACAAAAAAAACTGGCAGAGTCTATCGCCAAGCAAGCAGAGGACGAAGATCTGTTAGGAGAGGCTGATAACGACAGTAGAGGCTACTGGAAACGCTTTTGGGATCGCCTCAATCCGTTCGCAGGTGGAAAGACACAGAAGTTGAACTTCGCGACCGACCATAAAGACCAACTCCTTCAGAGTGTTGAGCGCGAGAAACAGTATCAGCAGAAGCTCATCGACAAGATAAATGAGCTGGAGTCACAGCATTATGAGGTGTATGACCCAGAACCGTGGCGCAACAATGGCTATAACGGCAAGGGCAATGATGGTACCATCATTAAGCAGCATGGCACATCATCTTCGCATCAGGAGTCCGAGAAAGAGCGCAAGGCTCGTGTCAAGGCAGAAAAGGCTGCTGCAGCAGAAGCTCGCAAGCGTGAGGCTGAAGCCAAGCGCAAGCAGAAGCAGGCTGCCGATAGCATCAAGGCTGAGACCAACGAACTGATGGCAGACAACGCCAAAGCCTATGCAGAAGGCAAGAAAACCTATCAGCAGTTCATCGATGACCGTCAAAACATCCA
>ERZ1026878.42-NODE-42-length-96676-cov-46.235653_pt1 | contig 96676 bp, 90 predicted proteins | sample MGYA00380169_ERZ1026878 | MGnify/ENA primary metagenome ERZ1026878 (study PRJEB33269, sample SAMEA4719805) | human gut metagenome | biome: human-associated habitat; feature: organic feature; material: feces | place: Cameroon | collected 2013-10 ...
GAGCTTCTGCCCCTTCAGGGCGTGCTGCTTGTGGTCCATAACAATCCTGGGCTATGAGCTTCTGCCCCTTCAGGGCGTGCTGCGTAATTCCATCCGTACAGGTCGAACTTATTTGAACCTTTGAGTCAAAGGAGTTAAGACAATAGCCTTATTGCTTGTAATCAAGTCCACAAAGCTGTTGTCTTAACTCTCTCACTCCGTCACTCCTCAGAGCATCATGGGAACTGTGGATAGTCGTCGAAGCGGGGCTTGCGCTTCTCGAGGAAGGCCTTGCCGCCCTCCTGCGCCTCGTCCATGGTGTAATAGAGCATGGTGGCATCGCCTGCCAGCTCCTGGATGCCTGCCTGTCCGTCGAGCTCGGCATTGAGTCCCGCCTTGATCATGCGCAGTGCCAAGGGCGAGCGTTCCATCATGATCTCTGCCCACTCCACGCAGGTGTCCTCCAGCTCGGCGAGGGGCACCACCTTGTTCACCATACCCATTTCCTCGGCCTCACGGGCGCTGTACTGTCGGCACAGGAACCATATCTCGCGGGCCTTCTTCTGTCCCACCATGCGTGCCAGGTAAGAGGCACCGAAGCCAGCGTCGAAGCTTCCCACCTTGGGACCCGTCTGTCCGAAGATGGCATTCTCGGAGGCGATGGTGAGGTCGCACATCACGTGGAGCACATGGCCGCCACCGATGGCATAGCCGTTCACCATGGCGATGACGGGCTTGGGCAGACGGCGTATCTGCATCTGCACGTCGAGCACATTGAGGCGTGGCACTCCGTCGGTTCCCACGTATCCTCCGCGTCCCTTGACGTGCATGTCGCCTCCGGCACAGAAGGCCTTGTCGCCGGCACCGGTGAGGATGACTACTCGTATGTCCTGACTCTCACGGCAATAGCTGAAGGCCTGCGACATCTCCCATGTGGTGAGGGGTGTGAAGGCATTGCGATAACGCTCTCGGTTGATGGTTATCTTGGCTATGTGATGATACTCTTCGAAGATGATTTCCTTGAAATCAAATCCTTCTATTTTTTTCCATTCTCTCATATCGTTGTAATTTGTGGTTTATGTTTATCTCCCGAACATCCCCTCCATCGCCTCGTTGTCGGCATCGATGTCGGTGAACACCTCCATGAGCATGGGGCGGTCGGACTCGGTATGGATGAGCCAGTCGATGCCCTCACGCAACGACGCCATGTCGTCGGCATTCTGATAAGCCACTCCGTGAGCCTGACAGAGGTGACAGGCCGAGGTGACGTGCTCTGCCATCACCAAGCGCTCGCGGGCGGCACTCTGCTTCAGTCCCTCGAACTTGCCGAAGATGGCACCTCCGCCATTGTTGAGCAGGAGGATGCGCAGACTGCCGTTGATATTGCGGTTCCAGAGGGCGTTCTGGTCGTAGAAGAAACTCAGGTCGCCCAGCACGCAGAACACCTTCTGCTGGCTCTTGGCGTCGGGATGATGCTGTTCGGAGAGCACCACCGACAGGCCTGCAGCTGCAGAGAGCGTGCCCTCGATGCCGTTGACGCCACGACAGCAATGCACATACTGGCAGGCGTAGATGCCCGCCAGGCGGATGGGCATGCTGTTGCCATAGAAGAGACGGCACTCGCTCGTGTCGCCCAGCACGGAGTGGGCAAGATACTCCTGCTGGAAGTATTTCACTGCCGCCATGCTGCTGTAGGGCGGCTCATAGTCGTAGGCGTGCCGCTTGGCCGCACGCAGAGCCCAGAACCACCGGTCCTTGAAGTCGTCGACATCGGCACTGTAGGCCTGGTCGTAATCGGTCATGGCAGAGGCCAGCTGGTCGGGGTCGCACTGGAAGATGCGGTCTATGTGCATGAAGGTGTCCACCATCTCGCCGTCCTTGCTCACCCGCCACACCTTGGCTCCGCCTCCGCCCTGCTCCCTGCTGCGGGCTGCCCGTCGCAGGAACTGCTTGAGGCGCTTGCTCACCAGCGTGCCGCCCACATAGAGGATGAAGTCGGGCATGAGGTCCTCGACATCGTAGGTCGCCATGCGTCGCCGCATCACGGGCACCTCTATCTCTCCTTTCTCCAACCGGGCAAGCACCTCCTCGAAACTGCTTGCCAAGAGGTTGCTGGAGTAGTCGTGCGAGGCGGGATCCTTGCTCGACGTGCCGAGGGCGGTGGGCTCGATGAGCGTCACTGCCCACGAGCTGATGTTCTTGATGCCATGGAGCGAGGTCGAGGGATAGTCCTGTCCCACGACGATCATCGGCCTGCGGGCGTTCAGGAAGTCGAGCAGGTCGCCATAGTGGAATCCGCCTCCGTAGAGACCGGTCCTCACATAGTCTACCCAGTGGGTATGGGGGAGCTCCTTCTGGGTGAACTCGTAGAGGGGTTCGGCGATGTGTATGTTGATGTGCACGGGGCCCGACTTGCGGTGCACGCAGTCGATGACGGCCTCGTGGGCCTGTCGCTCGCAATACCATGCCTGCTCGTCGTGCATCTGGGCAGAGGCAGGGTGGTCTATTATATAAGGTGTAATCATCGGCAGGTCGACACTCCTGTTCACCATCTGTCCGAAGACGTGGGCTTGCGGAAGGGTCTGCCCGTCCTGCTGACCTATCCACGCCTCGGGGCGGTCGGCAGAGATGACGATGATGGGCAACTTCTGATAGTAGGCTTCGGCGACGGCGGGATAGACATTGAGCAGGGCTGAGCCCGAGGTGACGCACACCGCCACGGGGTCGGGACTATAGCCCAGCGAGCCTGCCATCGACATGCCCAAGGCCATGAAACCGGCACTGCGCTCGTCGGTGACGGGATAGCACGTGATGCCCTCCGCCTCGTTGAAATTGTGAACCAAGGGGGCGTTCCTGCTTCCGGGACACACCACCACTCGCCTTACACCATGGCTCTTGAGCACACTGGTCAGGATATTGACATTCTCGATATTGCTATACATTTTTTTATGAATGTTGAATGTTTAATTTCAGGAGTTAAAGGAGTTAAGGAGTTATCGCTCCCTGCGGTCGCTGAGGAGTTAAGACAAATGCTTTTAGAGGGCAATGTTTTAATGTTTGATTTCAAGCAATAAGACTGTTGTCTTAACTCCTTTAACTCCTTAACTCCTTTAACTCCTGAGTATTCTCCTTAACTCCTTTAACTCCTGAGTATTCTCCCTTAACTCAAACCAACTCCATCATGGTCTGCATCTTGGCCTCGGTCTCCCTCCACTCCTTCTCCATCTCGCTCTCCTTCAGGAGGCCGCCACCGGCATAGAGTTCGCAGATGCCACCAGGCAGAAGACGCATACAGCGGAGCGACACGAAGAGATGGGTATCGGCACGGGGCGACAGCATGCCCACGAAACCACTGTAGTACCGACGGGGCTCGTGCTCATGACGCAGGATAAACCTGCGGGCTGGCTCCTTGGGAATGCCACACACGGCTGGCGTGGGATAGAGTGCTTCGAGCACATCGCCCAGCACGTCGGCACAGGGCAGACGGAAATGGATGTCGGTACGCAGATGGCACAGATGGGCCGCCGTCATCGTGTAGGGACCCTGCAGACGATAGTCGTCGGAGAAGGTCCTGATGCACGCCTCGATATAATCGGTGACGTACTGCTGCTCCTCCTGGTCCTTCTGCGGCCACTCCAGGCCCTCTACAGCCTTCGTGGATAAGGGCGGGATGGTAGTAGCAGGCGCCTTCTGCGTGCCCGCTAACGACATGGTATGAAAGGCATTGCCGTTGCCCTGGAGTAGGATTTCGGGCGTTGCCATCAGCCACATTCCCGAAGGCTCTGTATACACCAAAGCCACAAAGAGACGGGGATACAGGCGACAGGCCTTCTGGAAGAGTGCCTCTGCCGATAAACGGGTGTGCAGGGTGGACTTGCGTGCCAAGACTATCTTGCGAAACACGCCACGCTCCAACTGCCCGTGAAAACATTCATAGTCGCGGGCATAAGCCTCTGTGCAGGGCGATTTCTGCACTCGTCGTCCTCCATTGGCATCATCAACGCACTGAGCTTCTGGCACAAAGTCACGCACTTCGTCGGGATGAATCAGCACCACGGGGCATTCGGCCGAAGGCTGGAAGGGCGCTATAACGAAGCCTTCCCTGCCATTGAGCTGAGCCACAGAGGAGAGGATTTCGGGCTCTCCCACGTGCTGCGCCACATAGGTGGCATGCTGCTCGCAGGGCAAACGATAATACGCAAAAGCCGTCATCTTCTTATTCTGCCTGTTTCTTGGGTTGGTCTTTCTTCGGAGTGATCACATAGTTGGTCACCTGCACGGTGCACACGGTCTCGCCCTGCGAGTTGCGTATGTCCACCTGCCATGTGTGCAGCACTCTTCCCTTGTGCACCAACTTGGCGTAAGCGGTAACGGTGTCGCCCTCGGATACGGCGATGACATGGGTGCCGCTCACGTTGATGCCCACGGCAATGCGTCCCGGACAGAGTGCCAGCGAGCCTATGCCCGCCACATTCTCGGCCAGCGCCAGCGAGGCGCCACCACTCAGGAATCCAAAGGGCTGGCGATTGCGCTCGTCGACCTTCATCGTCGCCATAATGGTATCGGGCTCGGGGGTAGAGATGAATTTCATACCCAGCGTCTTCGACAGTCCGTCGGTCTTACTGATCCTCTTTACTATTTCATCTATGTTCATTGTGCTGTTTTTTTAAGTATAATGCAAAATTAATAGAAATAAGAGATAAAACAAAATAAATAAGGTAATTTTATACTTTTATCTCACATTTACTCAACTTCCGCACATGAGGAAGTTCCTGTCTTCTTCAGACTTAACGAAGGGAAAACTCATCTATTTTGCATCGTTTGCACATTATTAATATATTAAAAAGCATAAAATACTACGTCAGTTAAAATTTTATTCGTATTTTTGCACCACGAATAATAAGATATATCTCAATAGAATATGAACATTTTAGAGTTGAGCGAACAGGAAATAGTTCGCAGACAGTGTCTTCAGACATTGCGAGAGATGGGCATCGACCCATACCCAGCAGCAGAGTTTCCAACCAATGCATTCAGCACAGACATCAAGGCTGAGTTCAAAGACGAGGACGAGCCACGCCAGGTAGTGATCGCAGGCCGTATGATGGGCCGACGCGTGATGGGCAAGGCAAGCTTCGCCGAGTTGCAGGATTCTAAGGGAAGAATACAGGTCTATATCGCCCGCGACGAAATCTGTCCCGACGAGAACAAGGACCTTTACAATACGGTATTCAAAAAATTGCTCGACATCGGAGACTTCATCGGTGTCAAGGGATTCGTCTTCCGCACACAGACAGGCGAGATTTCCGTTCACGCCAAGGAGCTGTGCCTGCTCTCCAAGAGCCTCAAGCCACTCCCTATCGTGAAGTACAAGGACGGCGTGGCATACGACAAGTTCGACGACCCTGAGCTGCGCTATCGCCAGCGCTATGTCGACCTCATCGTCAACGACGGCGTGAAGGACACTTTCCTGCAGCGTGCCACAGTATTGCGCACCCTGCGCAGTGTGCTTGATAACGCTGGTTATACAGAGGTGGAGACCCCTACCCTGCAGAGCATCGCAGGTGGTGCTTCGGCCCGCCCATTCATCACTCACTTCAATGCGCTCGACCAGGATATGTACATGCGTATCGCCACCGAGCTCTATCTGAAGCGACTCATCGTAGGCGGCTTCGAGGGCGTCTATGAGATCGGAAAGAACTTCCGCAACGAGGGTATGGACCGCAACCACAACCCTGAGTTCACCTGCATGGAGCTCTACGTACAGTACAAGGACTACAACTGGATGATGGCGTTCACCGAGAAACTCTTAGAGACCATCTGTATAGCTGTCAACGGCAAGCCAGAGCGCGAGATTGACGGCAACATCGTAAGCTTCAAGGCACCTTACCGCCGTCTGCCTATCCTCGACGCCATCAAGGAGAAGACCGGCTTCGACTGCAACGGAAAGACCGAGGAGGAAATACGCAACTTCTGCAAGGAGAAGGGCATGGACGTAGACGAGACCATGGGCAAGGGCAAGCTCATCGACGAGCTCTTCGGAGAGTTCTGCGAGGGAACCTTCATCCAGCCTACCTTTATCACCGACTACCCTGTGGAGATGTCGCCACTCACCAAGATGCACCGCTCTAAGCCAGGACTCACCGAGCGCTTCGAGCTGATGGTCAACGGCAAGGAGCTGGCCAACGCATACTCTGAGCTCAACGACCCTATCGACCAGGAAGAGCGCTTCATCGACCAGATGAAACTGGCCGACAAGGGCGACGACGAGGCGATGATCATCGACCAGGACTTCCTGCGCGCACTCCAGTATGGTATGCCTCCTACATCGGGCATCGGCATCGGTATCGACCGTCTCGTCATGCTCATGACGGGCAAGACATTCATCCAGGAGGTGCTTTTCTTCCCACAGATGAAACCCGAGAAGAAGATGCCTCAGAGCTCTATCAAGGAATGGGAAGAGATCGGCGTGCCAGAAGACTGGGCATACGTGCTCCGCAAGGCTGGCTTCAACCTCATCTCCGACATCCGCGACGAGAAGGCTCAGGGATTACAGCAGAAGATCGGCGAAATCAACAAGAAGTACAAACTCGGATACGAGAAGCCTTCTGTTGATGATATCCAGGGCTGGATTGATGCAGCAAACAAATAAAATTCAAGTTTTTGGGTTTCAAGAATTAGGGAATTGGAGATAATTCTGAAATTCTCTAATTCTTGAAAAAAACTTGAGAACATTAAACATTAAATAAAAAGGTGTATAATTGCGGTAAAATTGCGATAATTGGCGGAGGAAGCTGGGCAACAGCTATAGCCAAGATTGTGGTGGGACATACTCATCACATAGGTTGGTATATGCGTCGCGACGACCGCATCGAGGACTTCAAGCGACTGGGACACAACCCTGCCTATCTCATAGCAGCACGGTTCAATGTCGAAGAGATATTCTTCTCCTCAGACATCAACAAGATAGTGCAGAACTACGACACACTCGTGTTCGTAACACCATCGCCCTACCTGAAGAATCATCTCAAGAAACTCAAAACCCGGATTGACGACAAGTTCATCATCACGGCCATTAAGGGTATCGTGCCCGACGAAAACCTCGTATGCTCGGAATATTTCCATCAGGTGTACGACGTGCCCTATGAGAACCTCGCCTGCATCGGCGGACCGTCACATGCCGAGGAAGTGGCGCTCGAAAGACTCAGCTACCTCACCGTGGGATGCAGTGACACCGAGAAAGCCAAGGCCTTTGCCAACGACTGTCTGGCAAGCGAGTTTATCAAGACCAAGACCTCGAGCGACGTGATCGGCATCGAGTACTCTTCCGTGCTCAAAAACGTTTACGCCATTGCTGCCGGTATCTGTGGAGGACTGAAGTATGGCGACAACTTCCAGGCGGTGCTCATGTCGAACGCCGTGCAGGAGATGCACCGCTTCCTCACTTCCGTGCACCCCATCGAGCGAAGCATGTACGACTCGGTCTACCTCGGCGACCTGCTCGTGACGGGATACAGCAACTTCTCGCGCAACCGCACCTTCGGAACCATGATAGGCAAGGGTTACAGCGTGAAGAGTGCGCAGGTAGAGATGGAGATGATTGCAGAGGGATATTTCGGCACCAAGTGCATGAAGGAAATCAATCGCCACATGCACGTCAACATGCCGATTCTCGATGCCGTATATAATATATTGTACGAGCGCATCAGCCCGCAAATCGAAATCAAACTATTAACAGATTCATTCAGATAAAAAAAATAAAATGAAAAGTATCAGCTTAAACATTACAAAGGCTGCTTCCTTCCTCGCAGAAGGTGCAGTAAAGGCTTACGAGCCTAAGGTAAAGGCCGCTCAGGAAGCTCTTGAGAACGGCACTTGTGAAGGTAACGATTTCTTGGGATGGTTGCATTTGCCATCTTCTATCACTCCTGAGTTCCTCAATGAGATTCAGGCTGTTGCCAATACTTTGCGCGAAAAGTGTGAGGTGGTTGTTGTAGCAGGTATCGGTGGTAGCTACCTCGGTGCACGCGCCGTTATCGAAGGCCTCGGCAACTCTTTCGCTTGGCTCGTAAACGACAAGAAGAACCCTACTATCCTCTTCGCAGGTAACAATATCGGTGAGGACTACCTCTTCGAGTTGACTTCTTTCTTGAAGGACAAGAAGTTTGGTGTCATCAACATCTCTAAGTCTGGTACCACAACTGAGACAGCTCTTGCTTTCCGTCTTTTGAAGAAGCAGTGCGAGGATCAGCGTGGCAAGGAAGAGGCTAAGGATGTTATCGTAGCCGTTACCGACGCTAAGAAGGGTGCAGCACGTACTTGTGCTGACAAGGAGGGCTACAAGAGCTTCATCATCCCTGACAACGTGGGTGGTCGCTTCTCAGTCTTGACTCCAGTAGGTTTGTTACCTATCGCAGTAGCTGGTTTCGATGTAAAGCAGCTCGTTGCCGGTGCAGCCGAGATGGAGAAGGCTTGCGGCAAGGACGTAGCTTTCGAGGAGAACCCAGCTGCTATCTATGCAGCTACACGTCAGGCTCTCTATACACAGGCAGGCAAGAAGATTGAGATTGTATGCAACTTCCAGCCAAAACTTCACTACTTCGCTGAGTGGTGGAAGCAGCTCTATGGTGAGAGCGAGGGTAAGGACCAGAAGGGTATCTTCCCAGCAGCTTGCGACTTCACTACCGACCTTCACTCTATGGGTCAGTGGATTCAGGAGGGCGAGCGCTCTATCTTCGAGACTGTTATCAGCGTAGAGACTCCTAACGAGAAGTTGCTCTTCCCTCACGATGATGAGAACCTCGACGGTTTGAACTTCCTCGAGGGCAAGCGTGTTGACGAGGTGAACAAGATGGCAGAGCTCGGTACACGTCTGGCTCACGTTGACGGTGGTGTTCCTAACATCCTGGTTAACGTACCTGAGTTGAACGCTTACTACCTCGGTCAGTTGATCTACTTCTTCGAGAAGGCTTGCGGTATCAGCGGTCTCTTGGAAGAGGTGAACCCATTCAACCAGCCTGGTGTTGAGGCATACAAGAAGAATATGTTCGCATTGCTCAACAAGCCTGGCTATGAGGCAGAGAGCAAAGCCATCCAGGAGCGTCTGGCTAACGAAAAATAATATATATTTTAGTAGTTAAAGGAGTTAAGGAGTTAAAGGAGTTAAGACAAATGCTTTTCTCCAAGAAAAACAGAGAGGACATAAGATTATAAACTATTGTCTTAACTCCTTAACTTCTTTAAATCCTTAACTCCTTCAAATTATGAAAGATATTATTTCAAAATACTTAAAAGACCACGGCTTTGGGGAGTTCAACCCTAAAGCCGTTCTTTTTGATATGGACGGTGTGCTGTACGACAGCATGCCCAATCATGCCGTGGCATGGCAGGAATCCATGAAGCAGTTCGACATCCACATGACGGCATCCGACGCCTATGCCACAGAGGGTGCTCGAGGCATAGACACCATTCAGATGATGGTGAAGAAGCAGAAAGGCATCGACATCTCGCTCGATGAGGCACAGAAGATGTACGACGTGAAGACCGAAATCTTCCACACCATGCCTACTGCACAGATCTTCCCCGGGGTAAAGGACATCATGCAGAAAATCAAGAATGCCGGTATGCAGGTGGGCGTGGTGACGGGAAGCGGACAACGACCGCTCATCCAGAGATTGCTCGACGACTTCGGCGACTTCCTCGACGAGTCGCACATCGTTACGGCATACGACGTGAAACGGGGCAAACCCAATCCCGACCCTTATCTCATGGGACTTCAGAAGGCAGGAAACCTGAAGCCCTGGCAGGGCATCGTGGTGGAGAATGCGCCCTTAGGCGTTCGTGCTGGTGTTGCTGCCAATATCTTCACCGTGGCCATCAACTCGGGACCTCTTCCCGACGAAGAGCTCGCCCATCAAGGTTGCAACCTGCTCTATCACAAGATGACCGAGTTCTGCAATGATTTCGAATCACTGATTTCAATCCTATAGCGACAAAGCCCCCTTCGCTATAGGATTTTTTCTATCCGTCAAACCAAGAACAAACGGTCTCTAAACATCTATTTCGGTTTCTTGCAGAACGTGGAGCAACTTAGAATAATCGGCTTTTGAGATGCGTCGCCCTCTGAGGCTTCTCACCTGAGGATAATCTTCAAAATAAGACTCCTGGGTGGTATACCACTGATGATGTCTCACCTCTCGAAGTGCCAGGATCTTTCGCTCTATCCCCGTGGCAAAACTCGGATTGACACGCGACAGGTAATATTTACCATCGTGCATTTCGATGGCCAACATCAAGTAAGTCTGCGGACCTCGCAAAGTCTGTTTAGCCTTTACCTGCTCACTCACCTTCCACCCCTTGGTAGAGGTCATGACCCTGATATCCCAACCATATTTCCGGTTCAGGTTGTCCATCATCCCACGAAACACGACACCATGCGAAGAGGTATCGCGAAGCCCCGTATAGGCTATGGCGTAATGTATCATCTCATGAAGCAACACACTCTTGGCCTGACGATCGGTCATGTCGTAATAGGTTGTCATCGATATCTTGAAATCGTAAAGACGCACCTTGCCCCACCTCGACGCACGCTTAAACGCCATTTGTCCCAAACGGGTTCTGGCACGACTCAAAGCCATAACTGGCAATGGCAGTTGGGCGTCGAAATAGGAGCTGTTGAATGTTTCAAACCATCTCTCCATCCATTCCACGGTTACTATCATGATTCTTTTATTACTTTATTCCTTGTTGCTATGTCCGAAATGTCGGCACAAAGATACTACTTTTTCTGCATTTATACGAACCGAAGCCTAAAAGAATCGTTTCTGCAAAAGAATACAAAAGTACACCCGAATGGTTGCTCATCAAAAAAAACGCTTTTTGAGAGAAAAAGCCTACAAAACCTACCTATAGACAAGAAAAAGCTCACAAACAGAAGAAAAATAAAGGGAAATATAAAAATAAATGCCAAAATATTTGGTGGAACAAAATAAAAGCAGTACCTTTGCAATCGCTTTTGAAAAGCAAGGGTGGTTACCAGAGTGGCCAAATGGGGCAGACTGTAAATCTGCTGGCTATGCCTTCGGTGGTTCGAATCCATCACCACCCACTTTTTCCCAACATAACTCGTGATAAAAGAGTCCGGATTTCCTACGAAATCTGGATTTTTTTCGTTTATACGTCACTTATACCAAACCAACATTAAACAAACAGCCCCCGTTCATAAAAGATACGGGGGCTATCGGTTTACTTCAAACTGTCACGATACCATTTGTAGAGTTTCTCCACACCGTCTTCGATCTCCACCTTGTGGGTCCAACCCAGGGAGTGCAGCTTCTCTACATCAATGAGCTTACGGGGAGTTCCATCAGGCTTGCTGGCATCAAACTCTACGGTTCCCTCGAATCCTACGGCCTTGACCACCAGCTCGGACAACTCGCGGATGGTAAGCTCCTTGCCTGTGCCCACATTGATGTGGCAATTACGTATCTCACCCAAAGAAGGAATGGCTCCACCACGTCCCTCAGAGTTGTTGCGGTCTACCGCTCCATCCACCTTGGCACCATAGAATACCGAAGAATACTTCTCTATTCCGATAATATCGCTGAAGTCAACATTGAGCAGCACGTGCACGCTGGCATCAGCCATATCCTCGCTCCACAAGAACTCACGCAGAGGTGTTCCTGTTCCCCAGAGCACCACCTTGTTGTCGTAGATGCCATAGAACTCCAGAGCCTTGAGTATTCGCTCATGCGAGTTGTTGCCGTCCACGTTTCCCTCGCCTATGAGGGCACGGAGCTTGTCGGTAGGGTTAATGGGGCGCTTGTTCATATCCACCTCGATACTGTGCCAGTCGCCGTCGTGGATGAGCTTGGCAAGATATATCTTGCGCATCATGGCTGGCATCACATGACTGTTCTCCAAGTGGAAGTTGTCATTGGGACCATAGAGGTTGGTAGGCATCACGGCGATATAATTGGTGCCATACTGCAGGTTGTAGCTCTCGCACATCTTCAGACCTGCTATCTTGGCAATGGCATATTCCTCGTTGGTATACTCGAGTGGCGAGGTGAGGAGCACGTCTTCCTTCATGGGTTGTGGTGCATCCTTGGGATAGATGCAGGTAGAACCCAGGAAGAGCAGCTTCTTCACGCCGTGCGAATAGGCATTGCTGATCACATTGCACTGCATCTTCATGTTCTGCATGATGAAGTCGGCACGATAGAGCGAGTTGGCCATGATACCTCCCACGAAGGCTGCTGCCAAGACCACTGCATCGGGCTTCTCCTCATCGAAGAACTTCTGTACGGCATACTGGTCTGTCAGGTCGAGTTCCTTGTGCGAACGGCCTACAAGATTGTGATAACCTCTCTTCTCGAGGTTGTTCCAGATTGCAGAACCCACCAGTCCGTGGTGTCCTGCAATATAAATCTTAGAATCTTTGCTTAATGACATATTTCTATTTTTATCAAGAATTTTCTTTTTTCTATTTTTTATTTAGTCAAGAATTACAGGAATTAGAGATATACAAATATCCATATTTAAACCTGCATTAACAAAGAAAATTCTTATTTATTGAAGTTTCGCAAGTTTTGTGCCCCCACACGCCCTGAAGGGGCAGAAGCTCTTAGCCCAGGGCAGCGCCCTGGGTTATTTTGGGCGCAAACCTGTCGCCCTGTAAGGGCAAAAGCTTTAAAACTCCAGGCAATACATAAAGCTTTTGCCCTTACAGGGCGCCTTGCTGATTGCTATTATACCCAGGGCGATGCCCTGGGCTAGGAGCTTTTGGGCCTTCAGCCCGTACTTAAACCACTTGCGAAAGTTCAGTTATTTATCTTCAAAAAGAGATACCAAATAGAACTCTGTAATTCTCTAATTCCTGAAAAATAAAACTCTTGATTATTTCACGATACCCTTCTCCAAGTACTCAGCCAGGTTGCAACGAACCTTCTGACCGGCATCCTCGGCGGCAACCTTGGCCATATCGCTCTCTACCATGATCTTGACAAGGTCTTCGAAAGAGGTGGTGTTAGGATTCCAGTTGAGCTTGGCCTTAGCCTTGGTAGGATCGCCCCAGAGATTGACAACATCGGTAGGACGGTAGAAATCGGGAGACACCTCGACGAGAGTCTTGCCGATCAACTCCTCAGGACCTTCCACGCAGATACCCTTCTCGTTCTCTTCCTTGCCTTCCCACTTCAGCTCGATACCTACATAATGGAAAGCCAGCTGGGCGAACTCACGAACAGAGTGCTGCTTGCCGGTGGCAATGACGAAGTCCTCAGGCTTCTCTGCCTGGAGGATGAGCCACATACACTCCACATAGTCCTTGGCATAACCCCAGTCGCGCAATGAATCGAGGTTGCCCAGATAGAGTTTCTCCTGCTTACCCTGCTTGATGCGGGCTGCGGCAAGAGTGATCTTACGTGTCACGAAAGTCTCGCCACGGCGCTCACTCTCATGATTGAAGAGGATACCCGAACAGCAGAACATATTGTAAGCCTCACGATACTCCTTGACAATCCAGAAACCATACTGCTTGGCAACAGCATATGGCGAATAAGGATGGAATGGAGTATTCTCGTTCTGAGGAACCTCCTCCACCTTGCCATAGAGTTCGGAAGTGGAAGCCTGATACATACGGCAGGTATCTGTCAGTCCGCACTGGCGGATGGCCTCAAGGATGCGGAGCACACCTGTGGCGTCTACATCGGCAGTAAACTCAGGAGAGTCGAAGCTTACCTGTACGTGGCTCTGAGCAGCCAGGTTGTAAACCTCGGTAGGTTTCACCTTGTTCATCACCTGGATGATACTCATTGAGTCGCCGAGATCGGCATAGTGAAGATGGAAGTTGGGCTTGCCTTCCAAGTGGGCGATACGCTCACGATAGTCGACTGACGAACGGCGAATCGTGCCATGAACATCATAACCTTTCTCCAACAACAACTCTGCCAGGTAAGAACCGTCCTGGCCTGTGATACCCGTGATAAGGGCTACTTTCTTCTGTTCCATTTATTCCTTTTATTTAAGTTTCGGTTTTTTAAAAAACACAGTACATATCTATAATGCTGCAAAAGTACGACTTTTTATGCAAATAATCAAGTTTTTAAGCCCGAAAATCTACTTTATTCGCCTACAGGTCTGTTGGTTCGCAGGTTTGCTCCTTGGGCCAGTTGACCAGAAACAGCTTGTCAGTGGCACGCGTGAAGGCTGTATAGAGCCAGTGAATATAGTCGGGAGTAAGCATATCGTCGGTCATATATCCCTGGTCCACATATACATGCGCCCATTGTCCGCCCTGTGCCTTATGGCAGGTCACGGCATAGGCATACTTGATTTGCAGGGCATTGAAATAAGCATCCTGGCGAATAGACTTCATGCGGTCGGCCTTCAATGGCACAAAGTGCTGATAGTCTTCCTCCACTTGCCTGAAGAGCTCCTCCTGCTGCTCGTGGGTAAGGGCCGGCGCCTCGCTCTGCAAGGTGTCGAGCATACCCGTCACCTGCATCTCGTAATCATCATAGTCGGGCAACTGCAACAGCAATGTGGCAAAGCGGAACCCATACAGCTCGATATAGTTGCTCACCCTCAACACCTTAGCCCTGTCGCCATTGGCAAGAAAGGCAGGAACAGCACCGGCACTTCCCTCCCCGCTCTCCTTCTTCTCCTTCTCCGTCCAGAAGTAGTTGTTCTTCACGATCATGAGCATATCGCCCGACGAGAGTTCCTCCTCACGGTCGAGCACCATGTTCCTGATACCATTATTATATATATTGGCGCGCTTGTTGCTTCGGGTGATGACCATCGTCTCGTCCATCCCCACATGATGATAACTGTCGCCAAGACTCTCCACCAGCTCTGCTCCCGGCATCATCACGATATCGGCAAAGCCCTTGAAGCGTATCAGCGGAAGTCCTGTCACAGCATCATGGGTTATCATCTGTCTGATGAGGGTGGCATTATAGAGGATGCCCGACGACTGACTCTGTCGCAACACCTCATTGAGGTCGCACTCGTAAACCTTCAGACCGTATCCCTCCATCACCGATGCGCTGAGGGCAGGCGACTCCTCCTCGCCCACAGGGGGCAACTGTGCCTTGTCGCCGATGAGCAACAGGCGGTCGTTATGTCCCTGATACACAAACTTCACCAGGTCGTCGAGCAGACATCCACTGCCGAAAGTTGTTCCCCCCAGCCCCATATTGGCTATCATCGAAGCCTCGTCCACCATGAAGAGCGTGTCGGTATAAAGATTGTCGTTCAGACTGAACTGACCGTCAACACCGGCAAAAGCCTTCTCTCTGTAGATGCGGCGATGGATGGTATAGGCAGGAGCCCCACTGCCCAGCGAGAACACCTTGGCAGCCCTGCCCGTAGGGGCAAGGAGCATCACCTTCTGGCGTATCTGCAGCAGGGTACGCACGATGGCTCCCGAAAGCGAGGTCTTTCCCGTACCGGCACTGCCTCGCAATATCATCACTGTCTGAGGGTCGCGGTCGGTCAGAAAACTGACAAAAGTATCGAGTGCCTGCCCCTGCTCCTGCGTAGGAGCAAAGCCAAACTGTTGCAATATCTTATATTTTAGGGATTCGATGACCATAACTCAAAAAAAAATTGTATCTTTGCACCATGCAAAAGTAACAATACTTTTTGAAATGAGAAAGAAAATAAGCAACAATTCTATCCTGGCAGCCTGTGTGCTCGTGGTTTTGACGCTCTGCCTGCTGAGTGTATGGCAACCCATCCACTTCCAGAAGGAAAAGGAACAAAGGGAAACGACCGTCAAGCAAAGGCTCATGAAGATAAGAACTGCCGAGGAGAACTACAAGAGGCGGCACGGAACCTACACCGGCGACTTCGCCACGCTTATCAAGGGGAAATGGCTCGACAGGGAAATGCAGTACATTCCCTTCTCTGACAACAAGAGATTCTCGCTCTCGGCAACCACCATCGTGACCAAGAACGGCAAACAGATACCGCTCATGGAATGTGGAGCCACCTACGAGGAATACTTGGATGGCCTCAACGAAGATGCCATACAGCAGGAAACCGACAATGCCAACATGGAAGGAAGGTTCCCAGGACTAAAAATTGGAGACATCACAACAAACAACGACAATGCAGGCAACTGGTAACAACAACACAACGAAACTTCTGCAGACACGGCTCACCATCCGTGCCGGCAAGAACAGCCTCAGCTTCTCGGTAGCAGAAGGCGAACGCCAAGTGACATACGAGCCCTATGCCATGAAGAGTGGCGTATCAATGGCAGCCAACCTAAGACAGGCTTTCAAGGAAAGCGAACTGCTGTTGCGTGGTTACAGAAAGGCACGCCTCTTCATCGACACCCCTGTCTTGCTCGTCCCTGTCGACGAGTTCGACGAGAAACAGAAAGATACTTTCTATCAGTACAGCTTCGAGGAGCACGAGAGCGACATCATCATGCACAGAGTACAGCCTCAGCTCAACGCCGTGGCGCTCTTCCCTCTCAACAAAGACTTGAGAACGGTGATGGAGGACAACTTTGCCGACGTGCGCTTCACTCCTGTGCTGCAACCCGTATGGAACCATCTGCACCAGCGCAGCTTCGTGGGCATACAGAAGAAGCTGTTCGCCTATTTCCACGACGGCAAACTCGACATCTTCTGCTTCGACAAGAACCGCTTCAAGTTCTTCAACTCCTATGCCACCACACATGCCAAGGACGCCATCTACTTCATCCTATATGTATGGAAACTGCTCGGCATGGACCAGAAGAAAGACGAGCTGCACGTTGTGGGCGATGTGCCGGACAAGGACTGGTTCATCCACAACACCAAGCTCTACATTCAGAAGACTTACCTTCTCAACCCTGCTGCCGAATTCAACCGGGCACCGCTTACCGAAATCAAGAACATACCTTTCGATCTGCAGGCGCTCTATCTCAGCAAGTAGGAAAGCCCTCCCTGAGGGATGGCCTCACTCAAACCATACATCAACCAACATCACACTCAACAAAAGAATGCGCATCATAACAGGACAATATAAAGGAAGACATTTTGATATTCCACGTACCTTCAAGGCACGTCCTACCACCGATTTTGCCAAAGAGAATATCTTCAATGTACTGCAAGGATACATCGACTTCGAGGATGCTGTCGCCCTCGACCTCTTCGCAGGCACAGGCAGCATTTCGCTCGAACTGGTTTCACGAGGCTGTAGCCGGGTGGTAAGCGTCGAGGCCGACAGAGACCATGCCAACTTCATACGCCAGTGCTTCAAGAAGTTGGGCGATGAGAAAGACCTGCTCATCCGTGGCGACGTGTTCCGCTTCCTGAAGAGCTGTCATCAGAAGTTCGACTTCATCTTTGCCGACCCTCCTTATGCTCTCAAGGAACTGCCCGAGATACCCCGGCTCATCCTCGAAGGCGACCTGCTCAACGAGGGAGGCATCTTCGTCTTCGAGCATGGCAAGAACTACGACTTCTCCGACCATCCCCGCTTCCAGGAACACAGAAGCTATGGCAGTGTCAACTTCTCTATCTTCAGATAATCATCTAAAGCAGTGGTGACAAGAGCCTTACTGTCGACTCGAAGAGGCGCTTCAGGAAAGGACGCTTGATGTAATAAGTCACATCATCGGTCAACTGACAGTGCGCCTCATCTTCCAGAAAAATGTTCTTGATTCGCAAGGCCATGTCTGTGTCGAAGAAGAAGGCATTGGCCTCAAAGTTGTTCTCAAAACTGCGGAAGTCGACATTCGTACTTCCACACGAGCATATCTTGTCATCGCTCACCAACAACTTGCTGTGGTTGAATCCCGCCTCATACAAGTACACTTTCACTCCTGCCTCTATGGCTTCCATCATGTATGACCGCGAAGCCCACTCCACCAGCCGTGCATCGCTGTGACGAGGCACCATCAGCCTCACATCCACACCCGCCAAAGCTGCTGTACGCATGGCAAAGAGCACGGGTTCGGTAGGAAGAAAATAAGGAGTTTCGAGATACACATAATGCTGCGCCTGCAACAGGATGCGCACATAGCCCTGCATGATGTCGGGCCAGGGACTGATAGGGCTGCTCGTCACGATTTGTACCAGACAGTTGTTGCGGATAGCCGCATCGACAGGAGGATAGTAACGACGGTCGGTAATCAGCGTGCGGTCTACGAAATACCAGTCTACTAAGAAAGCTCTCTGTATGGCATAAACGCCACCTCCCTCTATGCGCAGATGCGTGTCGCGCCAGACTCTTCCGCCTCTTCCCTTCACATAGCGAAGGGCCAAGTTCATACCTCCTATGAATCCCACCTTGCCGTCTACCACACACAACTTGCGGTGGTTGCGATAGTTCACCTTGCTGGTAAAGGCAGGAAACCGTACCGGCATAAAGGCATGAACATCTATTCCGGCATCGCGCATACGCTCAAAGAAGGAATCGCTGACGCGCCAACAGCCCACATCATCATATATCAGACGTACCTCCACACCCTGCCTGGCCTTGTCTGTCAAAGCATCGACTATCAGATTTCCCAAGGGGTCGTCCTCTATGATATAGGTATCTATATGGATGTGCTTCTCCGCCCTGCCGATGGCTTGCAGCAGACTGAACACGAAACCATAGCCATCGGTATAAATCTCCACCTGATTGTCTTTGAAAGGGAGCGCCCAGTTCTGGTTGGCAAAGAGTCTCATCAGGGGCTGGCTGTCGGCAGGCAGATGCAGGTTCTCCTGCTCAGCAAACTCCAGCATCGAGCGCTTGGTGAGCTGGTCCATGGAACGGTTGCTGATGAGTCGCTGCTTACGGATGTCCTGCCCGAAGAACACATAGAGCACGATGCCGAGAAAGGGCATAAAGAGCAGCACCATAATCCAGGCTATGGTCTTCGCTGGCTGTTTATTGTCCATCAATACCGCCACGACGGTGGGGATGGTAAGCAGCGCATATACTAATAAATATATCCAGTGGAAATATATCATATCATTGAAGTTTCACATGTACGGAAGTTATAGAAGTAAACTTCCCTTTCTGCACTTCACATCATCGTTAGTTAAAGATGAAGTTGGCTTGTGCCGCCAGCAGACTGTTCATCTGCTTCAACTTGGTGAACTCTGCTATCAGTTCCATGTTGTTGGGGTTCTGCACGAACTGCTGTCTCACCTCTACCAGGCGCTGGGCGATGTAATGAGTACGGAAACTCAGCATGTCCTTAAACACCATCTGCCTGAGCTTTTCGGGGTTCAACTTGAGTTGCAGGCTGGCTGTCGACACCTCCTGTTCGCCCGTCATCATGCCCGCCAGCCGACTCACGGCAGGGTCGGGATGATTGGCAAAGTAGGTCTCTGCCTTGAAGTCCTCGTCACCTATATGTTCCACAGCCTCGTGCAACACCTTATTATATATAGGGTTGTGAAACTCGAAACCGTCGCCCTGCATATCGAGCATGATGTATTGTGCCACGGGCAACTCCACATCCTGCTGCTCAGAGTCTTTCACGGTGATGAGTTCCTCGCCATGATGAATCACGATCTGTATGATGAGGTCTTCCACCTCGCGCAGTTTGGCCTCGGGAGTCGTTCCTCCCATCTGCTGTCCCGTCTGCGCCGCCTGCTGCACCACCTGGTCGCGCAGACCTGCCGCCCGTCTTTCTTCCTTCACCTGTTCGCTGAGACCGTTGCGCACAAAGTTGTTGAGCGCATTCACGATGATGGCCTCGCTCACGCCCAGTCGGTGCGAGCAGTCGGTGATGTAGGAGGCACGCGTTATCTGGTTCTTTATCTTCGAGATGCTCTCCACGATTGAGTTGATGGCCTCGCTTCGCTTCACTGGGTCGGTAACGCCCTTGAGCATCAGATGGGTCTTGAATTGTATGAAGTCTGTCTGGTTTTCTTCGATATACTTTCTGAAGTCGCTCGCCGTATGACTGCGTGCAAAACTGTCGGGGTCATTGCCGTCGGGCAGCAGGAGCACCTTCACGTTCATCTCTTCCTCCAGGAGCATGTCGGTACCTCTCAGGGCAGCATGCACACCTGCCGCATCGCCATCATAGAGCAACACGATATTGTTGGTGAAACGGTGCAGGAGCCTTATCTGGTGCACACTGAGTGCCGTTCCCGAGTTGGCCACCACATTCTCTATACCGCATTGGTGCATGGAGATGACGTCGGTGTAGCCCTCCACCATGTACACACAGTTTTCCTTGGCAATGGCTTTCTTGGCCTGATAGAGTCCATAGAGCTCCCGTTCTTTATGATAGATATCGCTGTCGGGCGAGTTGACATACTTCTGGTTGACTCCTTTCGTACGGCTGTCGAGCACACGACCTCCGAAAGCCACCACCTTGCCGCTCACGCTGAACCAGGGGAAGATGGCTCGTCCCGAGAATCGGTCGAGATACTTGTCTTCTCCGCTCTTGTTGGATGCCTCGTCCTTGTCCACCTTGAAGCAGAGGCCCGTTGCCACCAGATACTTGGGGTTATAGCCTTTCTTGATAGCCTCGTCATACAAGGCCGTCCTGCTGTTGGGATCAAACCCCAGCCTGAACTTGCGGATGATGTCATCACGGAATCCACGGCTGCGGAAGTACTGCATACCGATGGCTCGTCCGTCCACATCGTTCTGCAGGATGTCCTCGAAGTATTGCGATGCCCATTCGTTGACGATGAACATCGACTCCCGCTCGCTCTCCTTCTCCTTCTCCTCGCTTGTCAGTTCCCGCTCCTTGATCTCGATGTGATATTTGTTGGCCAACCAGCGCAGCGCATCGGGATAGGTCATCTGTTCCAGTTCCATCAGGAAGTTGATGGCGTTACCTCCCTTTCCACAGGTGAAACAATGGCAGATGCCGCGTGCGGGCGAGACAGAGAAGGAAGGATGCGAATCATTATGGAAAGGGCACAAACCGATATAGTTCACGCCGCGTTTTTTGAGCGACACGAACTCCGACACCACGTCAACGATGTTGGTGGCGTCCATGATTCGGGCTATGGTCGGTTTGTCTATCATTTTATTTCAGTTCCTGTTTCATTCTGTTGGCCTGCTTCTCTGCTGCGGCACGTGCTGCGGCATTCACTTCATGGGCATTGGCCTTGCGGTGATAAGTATATGTTTTGCCTTGCGAGTCGCTGAGCACCAGCGAGTCTTTCTTCATATAGACGAAAGAGAGGGTATCTATGGAAGTCTTCTCGTTGAAGACGACTCCCTGCATCTCGAAACGTCCCCTCACAAGCAGCAACTTGCCATTGTAGGCATGCCACTCTGTATACTGTGGCACTTCGGGATATTCCACCGGACTGTCATCCTCCACCGAACTGTTCTGCATGACAAAGCCCACCGATCGGGCCTCGCCCATCCGCTTGAGTGTGAAACCATATTCGCGTGGCACCATATAGTTTTCCACGATGCTGTCGGGCATATTGGCAAGGATGCGTGCCTGCTGACGGCGTGACAGATGACTCAGGTCACGCAGATGGGGCATCACCTGATAGGTCCATGTAGCCTTCAGCTTGTCGAGATCCACCACCATTCTGGCACGGTTCTTCTCTCCCTCTACCGGCAACACACATATCCAGTCGCCTATCTCTATATCGCCAAACACCTGATGCTGTCGGGTAGCCTCCAATATATTGTAGCGCACAGGGTCTCCGCCGCTGTTGGGCAAGAGCACCACCACACTGTCGGTACATCCCATGCAGGCAAGTCCATAGATGGCATGGTCGCCCTTGGCAGGCTTCGACGTACTGATGGGCAGGTTGATATTAGGGCGTGATCCTTTCTTGCAGGCGGCAAGCAGGACAACGGCAAAGACGAGGAGTATGAGAGTTTTGTATCTATGCATCATTCTGACTGTTATTTTCGGTAATGCTTTCGACTTATCGACTACAATCACTACCTTATTTATCTATATAATGATGCAAAGTTACTACTTTTTTCGGAAAAACGAAGGAAAAAACAGTTTAATAGATAGGTAAATCTATTTTTTTTAGTACTTTTGTAAGCAAAAACTATAGATATCTACATGACAACAACATTATACTTGGTTCGTCACGGCGAGACTGTCGACAATGCAGCCCACATCATGCAGGGACAGACACCAGGCGAACTCAATGACAAAGGTATTGCCCAGGCAGAGGAAGTGGCAGCCCGCATGGCCGACCATCCCATCGACGTATTCGTATCGAGCGACCTGAAGCGCAGCATTCAGACTTGCGAGATCATAGCCCGTCCCCATCATGCCGAGGTGATTACCACTCCTCTGCTGCGTGAACGCGACTGGGGAAGTTTCACTGGCAAGTTTATCCCTTCCCTGCCCCAAGACCCCAAAGACTGGCCCGACGATATCGAGTCGATAGAAAGCATGAAGTCGAGGGCTCAAAACTTCATCACCTGGCTTCGCGTCACCTATCCTGGCAAAACCATTCTTGCCGTTGGTCATGGCATCATCAACAAAGCCCTGCAGAGTGTTTACTTCCGCCGCCCGATGAACGAGATTGAGAAAATGGGCAATGCCGAAGCGAGAATCCTGATATTGTAGTTAAAAACATTAAACCAAAAACATAATAATCATGGCAAGAAAAATAGCTCTTATCACAGGCGCCACAAGCGGTATTGGCGAAGGATGCGCCCGAAGATTCGCACAAGGAGGCTACAACCTCATCATCACAGGCCGCAACACAGGCAAATTGGAAATTCTGAAACAGGAACTCGAAGAGGAAGGTGTCCAAGTGCTGGCACTGGCTTTCGACGTGCGCAACAGAGAGGCGGCTCGCAAGGCTGTTGACTATATTCCTGAGACATGGCGCAACATCGATGTCCTGATCAATAATGCAGGACTGGCACGAGGCCTGGAACCAGAGTACGAAGGCGACTTCGACGACTGGGACCAGATGATAGATACCAACATTAAAGGTCTGCTCACCATGACCCGACTCATCGTTCCCGGCATGGTGGAACGCAATCGTGGGCATGTCATCAACATCGGAAGTGTGGCTGGCGATGCTGCCTATGCGGGCGGAAATGTGTACTGTGCCACCAAGAGTGCAGTAAAAGCCATCACCGATGGTCTGCGCATCGACGTGGCTCATACCCGCGTTCGTGTAACCAACATCAAGCCGGGACTGGTGGAGACCAATTTCTCCAACATCCGTTTCCATGGCGACAGCCAGCGTGCCGACAATGTTTACCGTGGCATCGAGCCATTGACGGGCGACGACATTGCCGACGTGGCATTCTATGCCGCCTGCGCTCCCGAGCATGTTCAAATAGCCGAGGTGCTGGTTCTTGCCACCCATCAGGCCAGTGGCACCGTGATTCACCGAGACTAAAAAACCACTTACAAGATATCCATGATTTCCTCGAAACGGGAAATACGACGGAGGCGTTCGTGAGCGAACTCCTCCGTTTTTTCATGCGCCCATGTCGTATGGAAAGGTATATGAACAGCCGAGGCACCAATCTTCAGCGCAGGCACTATGTCGCTCTTGAAGCTGTTGCCCACCATGACCAGCTCTTCAGGCTTTACCTCCAACTCACGGCAGAGTCTTCGATAAGCCTCAGGCGTCTTGTCGCTCACGATGCTCACCACATCAAAGTAACGTTGCAATCCCGAACGCCATAGTTTGTTCTCCTGGTCTTGCAACTCACCCTTGGTGAATACCGCAAGCTTGTAATGACGCGTCTGTCTGAGCCTTGCCAGTGTCTCCTCCACGCCCTCCAAAGGACGGGCATCGAGCCTCAGCAAGGTCTTGCCCAGTTCCACGATTCGTCCTATCAGTTTGGCAGGCACCTCGTCCTGACTCACCTTCACGGCATTCTCCACTAACGAGATGGTAAAGGCCTTCACGCCATATCCCAGGTCTTCCATATTGCCGCTCTCTGTCTCGAAGAGCGAGGCAGATATCTCCTCCTTACTTCCATAGTCTGAAAGCAAATCACAGTATTCGTCCTCCACGTCTTCAAAATAGTTCTGCAATGCCCACAGCGTATCGTCGGCATCAAAGGCTATGGCCTTGACAGAACCCGCTATCTTGTTGTTTTCTTTCATTTTCGTATTTTTTTACTCAAGAAGTTTTTTCAAGAAGTTAGAGAAGTTCAAGAAGTTATCACGCCCTAAAGCCCAGAAGCTCTTAGCCCAGGGCAAATGGACACAAGCTGCACGCCCTGAAGCCCAGAAGATCTTAGCCCAGGGCTAATGGACACAAGCAGCACGCCCTGAAGGGGCAGAAGCTCTTAGCCCAGGGCAACGCCCTGGGTATAATGGCAATCGGCAAGGCGCCCTGTAAGGGCAAAAAGCTTTGTAAATTGCCTGGAGTTTTAATGCTTTTGCCCTTACAGGGCGATAGGCTAACGCCCGTAATAACCCAGGGCGCTGCCCTGGGCTAAGAGCTTCTGCCCCTTCAGGGCGTGCTAACTTCTCTTAACTCCCTAAACTTTCCCTCAACAAAAGTACTACATTCTTTTCTATCTCCCAAACTTTTCCTTCCAAAAAACTTTACTTACCCGAATAAAAAACGTGTGCTCATCCATCAACAGACAAGCACACGCACATTTTCGTATTAACCAGAAAAACACATATTTACTAAAAACGAGTCATAAACTCTACTACTATCTTGTCTTTTTCCGAAGGTTTGGCAATACCGCCCTCACGATAGAAATACTTCTCATAGTTGATGCGGATATCGGAGATAAACGGCTTCGACAGACTCAACGTAACACCGCCCGTGACACGATGGCGCTTATAGTCGTTGATGATCAGCTCGCCCAGATCGTCGTCTGTCGCATTGTAACGGGAGCCGTCGCTGTGGTCGCTCATGAAATCATAACGCACCAAGGGCGAAACCTTCTTGATCAGTCGTGTGCGAACAGGGATGTCGTAGCAGGCAAAACCATCGAAGGCATGCACATCGTGGAAGGCGTTATGAGAATAATGCTTGTAGAGATACTCCACCTCGGCGATGAAACCACCATAGTGGAAGGTAAGACCAGCATCATACATATTCACAGTCACATCAGAAGGCTTGATCTTCTGAGTACTCAGCACCAGGTTGACATTGGGGAAGAGAAACTGTGCCTTGGCAGAATAGTTGACGCCCTTGGTCCAGTAGTCCTTCTGATTGGTAAGACCAGAACCGTTGAACACACCGGCATTCACCACGATGGGGAAACCTACATTCCAGGTGTAACCCACCTCGGCACCCACGTCACGCACATTGCCCACCTGCTTGGCGATAAACGAGCGGTTGGCAAAATACTGCTGATGGGGCGAACGGTGAGCATCAATGGTGAAGGGCACACGCTCCTGACCGATGGTAAACTGCAGGGTGCTCCAGGGCTTGATGCGTGTGTAGGCATCAAGCATCTTGATCTTTCCCTCATCGCAGAGGTCAATCTCTGCCTTGTAGCTCACCTCCTTGGTCACATTTCCCGACACACTGACACGGGCTGTACGAACCTCGAAGCGTCCCTCTCCCTCTTCGGTTTGATACTCATACTTCGAGCGGATGGTGCCGTTAATTTTAGGCATTCTGTCTACTTTCTCTTCTTCGCCATTGTCATACTTCTGTGCTTGGGCTGTCATCGCAAGTAACGAGAGCAGCAACAGCATGGTGGTCGTTTTCTTATTCATTATATTATATTATTTTATTTGCTGATTTTTCTCGGCTGCAAAGTTAAATAAAAAAAGTTACTTTCATACGACACTGACGTTACAAAACAATGACAATCATGAAATAGGCTCACAACCCACAGACTGTAACATCGTTGTAACATAATCGTCATAGACACGTAATTGACTTTACGCCCCTCTTTCTGATTATCGTTGTACCTTTGCACCCAGATTGAATCGTCAAAACATTTTAAATTCAAAATAGATGAAAGAGAACAAGAAAGCAATCTTAGAGTTTCTCAAGAAGAAATCCAAAAAGGACGGAAAATTTGAAAGTTTAGTACTCAACCTCGCCTTGCAAAAAATCGACAGCGACAGTTTTGAGTTTGATGGTGATGCGGTATATACTGCCAACAAAAAGCGACTGGTGTACTGCATGAGCCAGAATGAGCAGTTCACCATTCCTGAGGGAGTGATTATCATCGGCGAGATGGCATTTCGAGGCAAGAAACAACTCAAATGTATCAATATCCCCAACAGCGTGAAAGAGATAGAGCACGATGCTTTCTATGATTGTGACGGACTGGATAACGTATTTATTCCTGCTGGCGTGAAAGAGGTGAAGAGCTATGCCTTCGCTGAATGTGATAAACTCAAAAAAATAACCTTTGCTGGAGTTCCTGACAAGTTGAGCCGCCACACCTTCGACGATTGCGACCTGTTGCACGACATCATCGTTCCTGCCGGAACCAGCAAGACATTCCGCAAAGCTCTGCACTTCATCGACGGCGATACCGACTTCCTCGTACTTGAGAAACCTGCCGACAATGCTACCGTTGCCCCTTCTGCACCACAGCAGGAACAGAAGAAGGGAAACAAAAAACAGGATGCTCCAAAAGACAAGAAGCAAGACAAAGCAGACAAGAAGCAAGACAAGAAAGCTGCAGACAAGCAAGAACAGAAACAGGAGCAAAAATAATCAGAAGCAAAGCAACAGAGCAGTTGTCTTAACTCCGCAAACCCTCCTTTAAATTCAAGATTATGACAAAACAGGAAGTCATGAAAAAAGCATATGTAGAACGCGACGTGAGCTGGATGTATTTCAACCATCGCATCCTACAGGAAGCAGAAAAAGAGTTTGTCCCCCTGTTGGAACGACTCTCTTTCCTCGGTATCTACTCCAACAACCTCGACGAGTTCTTCCGTGTACGTGTGGCGTCACTCAACCGCATGCTGGAACGCAAGCTCGACAAAGATACCGAACAGCAGATCAAGAAATCACTCAAAACCATCAATAAGCTCAATGAATCTTATTCCAAAGAATACACTGAGGCGGTGGATAGAGTTTTCGAAGAGTTGGAAACCCACAAGATTCGCCTCGTTACCGAAGCCAGCCTCAACGACGAGCAGAAGGACTTCCTGTCGCAGTTCTTCTACGACAAGCTCAATGGTTCTGTCAACCCCATTTGGCTGTCCGAAATAGAAGACCTCACCGTGCTGGAAGACAACCGCATCTACCTCATCGTTGAGAAATGCGAAAAGAAAGACAACAAGAAGAAATATGCCATCGTCAAAGTGCCCGACCGCATATACGGACGATGGGTGAAGATACCTTCCAGCGACGGCTTCGACAACATCATGTATCTCGATGACGTCATCCGTTACTGTCTGCCCCTTGTCTTCCTCGGTTTCAAGGAAAGCACCTACCGCGCCTACAGCTTCAAGTTTACCAAGGACGCCGAGATGGAGATGGACAACGATGCTGACTTTGGTACAATGGAAAAGATCGCCCTGGGTGTGAACAGCCGAAAGAAGGGAGATGCCGTACGTGTCATCTACGATCACGAGATGCCACGTGAGATGCAGCGAAAACTGCGCGACCGACTCAACACCAAAGAGCTCGACGCCTCGCTTGCCGGTGGCAGATACCAGAACCACAAGGACCTGATGTCGTTCCCCGACTGTGGACGCAAGGACTTGAAATACGACAAGTGGACACCCATCATGAAGCCCGAGTTCATATCCAACGAGAGCATCCTCGACCAGATACGCCAGAAAGACCGCTTCATCCATGTGCCCTATCACAACTTCAACGGCTACATCCGTGTATTGCGCGAGGCAGCCATCAAGCCCGAAGTAAAATCCATCAAGACCACCCTCTATCGTCTGGCCAAGGACTCCAAGGTGGTCAAGGCACTCATCACAGCAGCCCGCAACGGCAAGAAGGTAACAGCCGTGGTAGAGTTGCTCGCCCGATTCGACGAGGAGAGCAACATCAAGTGGAGCAAGCGAATGCAGGAAGAAGGCGTCAACGTCATCTTTGGCGTGGAAGGACTGAAGATTCACTCCAAACTGCTCTACATAGAATCCAAGAAAGGCAACATTGCCTGCATCGGAACAGGCAACTTCCATGAGGGCAACGCCAAGATCTATACCGACTATCTGATGATGACAGCCCGTCCTAAGATCGTCAACGAGGTGGCAAAGGTCTTCGACTTCATCGACCGTCCCTTCTCACCCTTCCGCTTCAACGAGCTGCTCGTATCGCCCAACTCCATGAAGAGCCGCATACTCCGCATGCTCGACACCGAGATAAGGAATGCAGGCGAGGGCAAGGAGGCTTGGGTGAAAATCAAGATCAACCACATCACCGATACCGACATGGTGACCAAGCTCTACCAGGCCTCCAAGGCTGGCGTGAAGATAGACATCGTGATACGTGGCAACTGCTCACTCGTACCTGGCATCAAAGGCCTCAGCGAGAACATACGCTGTGTGGGCATCATCGACCGATACTTGGAGCACAGCCGCATCCTCATCTTTGCCAATGGCGGAAAACCAAGATACTTCCTTGGCTCTGCCGACTGGATGCCGAGAAACCTGCTGAACCGTATCGAGGTGCTTACCCCTGTGTACGATGAAGAGCTTCAGGCCGACCTGATGCGCACCATCTCTTATGGCATGAGAGATACCACGAATGGCCGCATCGTCAACGGCAAGGGCACCAACAACTTTGTCGAGGGTGAGCCTTTCCGCAGTCAGCAAGAACTGTACAAGGAATACAAGAAGTAGAGTTAGAGAAGGTTTAACTCCTTAAAATACACATCAAATCCAACAATGAATTTAGCAGCAATAGACATCGGCTCCAACGGAGCCCGACTCCTCATCAAACGCTTCGACCCCGAAGCCCACAGAGAGGAAGACCGTATCAAGAAAGTAATGTTTATACGTGTTCCCCTTCGTCTGGGTAAGGACGTCTTCACCTTAGGAAAGATATCCAAAGAACGCGAAAAGATGATGCTTCACATGATGAAAGGCTTCAAGCAGTTTATGAAACTCAACGATGTGGAAGCCTTCCGCGCCTGTGCCACTTCGGCCATGCGAGACGCCGAGAACGGCAAGAAAGTACTCAAGAAAATAGAGAAACAGACAGGCATCAAACTCGAAATCATCAAGGGACAGGAAGAAGCACAACTGCTCTACAACAACCTGGTGGAAAAGACCGACTCCAACGAAGGCAACTTTGCCTACATTGATGTGGGCGGCGGCTCTACCGAGGTTTCCATCATACACGACGGCACCCTTGCCGAAAGCTTCTCCTACAACATGGGTACACTGCGACAACTCAGCGGAAGAGTGACAGCCGAGACCGAAGACCTCTTCAAGCAGAACCTCACAAGATACGCCGAGGAGTATGGCAACATCCGCATCATCGGATCGGGAGGCAACATCAACAAGCTCAACAAACTGGCACGCCACAGCAAGAATGCCAACAAAGAGCTGTCGCTTGCCGAGTTGAAACGCCTTTACCAGATGATGCAGCCACTGAGCATCGAAGAGCGCGAGATCTCCTTCAGCCTGCGTGAAGACCGCGCCGACGTCATCATCCCTGCCGCAGAAATATTCATCAAAGCCTGCGAATACCTGCAGTGCGACAACATCATGGTGCCCAACATCTCATTAGCCGACTCCATCGTCGATGGCCTCTATGAGGCAACCACTTAACTCCCTTCTTTCCCCTTCTTTTCCAAAAAATTGCCGATTTATTTGTGTAATACACAAAAAAATACTACTTTTGCGGCTGTGTTCCTTACGAAACACTAACAAACTTAGAAATAATAACAATAACCATTTTATTAATATGAGTTTAAAAATTGTAGTACTTGCCAAGCAAGTACCAGACACAAGAAATGTGGGTAAGGATGCGATGACAGCCGAAGGCACAGTCAACCGCGCAGCCCTTCCCGCCATCTTCAATCCTGAAGATTTGAACGCATTGGAGCAGGCTCTTCGATTGAAAGAGCAGAATCCAGGTTCCACAGTTGGTATTCTTACAATGGGTCCTCCACGTGCCGGTGAGGTAATTCGCCAGGGTCTTTACCGTGGCGCAGATACCGGTTGGCTGCTTACCGACCGCCTCTTCGCCGGTGCCGACACATTGGCCACATCCTATGCCCTTGCCACCGCCATCAAGAAGATAGGCGATGTCGACATCGTGATCGGTGGTCGCCAGGCTATCGATGGTGATACCGCACAGGTAGGTCCACAGGTAGCTCAGAAGCTGGGTTTGAACCAGGTCACCTATGCCGAGGAGATTCTGAAGGTGGAAGACGGCAAGGCTACAGTCCGTCGCCTCATCGATGGAGGTGTCGAGACCGTAGAGGCCCCATTGCCACTCGTGATAACCGTAAACGGCAGTGCAGCTCCATGTCGCCCATGCAACGTGAAGCTCGTAATGAAATACAAATACGCATCTTGCCCTATGGAGCGCAAGGGAGATGAGCCTTGGACCAACCTCTATGAGGAGCGTCCTTACCTCACTCTCAACCAGTGGAGCGTAGCCGATGTTGACGGCGATCCTTCACAGTGTGGTCTGAGCGGTTCACCTACCAAGGTGAAGGCTGTAAAGAACATCGTGTTCCAGGCTAAGGAGAGCAAGACCTTGACAAGCAGCGATGAGGACATCGACAACTTGATGAAGGAATTGTTGAACGAAAGTATTATCGGATAATTTTGCAAAAATTTATGAACAACGTATTTGTATATTGCGAGGTAGAAGGCACAACCGTAGCCGAAGTATCTCAAGAATTGCTTACCAAGGGTCGTAAGCTCGCCAACCAGCAGGGCGTGGAGCTCCATGCCATTGTGGCTGGCACAGGCATCAAGGGAAAGGTGGAAGACCAGATCCTGCCCTATGGTGTAGATAAGTTATTTGTTTTCGATGCCGAGGGATTGTTCCCATACACCTCAGCTCCTCATACCGACATCCTCGTCAACCTCTTCAAGGAGGAGAATCCACAGATTGCCCTGATGGGTGCCACCGTTATCGGTCGCGACCTCGGTCCTCGTGTCTCTTCTTCTCTGACCAGCGGTTTGACAGCCGACTGTACCGAGCTCGAGATTGGCGAATATGACGACAAGAAGAGAGGCAAGCACTACGACGGTTTGCTCTATCAGATTCGTCCAGCCTTCGGTGGCAACATCGTGGCAACCATCGTCAACCCAGAGCATCGTCCACAGATGGCGACCGTACGCTCAGGTGTGATGCAGAAGAGCATCTACGAGGGTGAGTACAAGAAGGAAGTTGTTTACCCAGAGGTAAGCAAGTATGTACCTGCCGAGGACTTCGTCGTAAAGGTACTCGACCACCATGTAGAGGCTGCCAAGCACAACCTGAAGGGTTCTGCCATCGTTGTAGCCGGCGGTTATGGTGTAGGAAGCAAGGAAGGCTTCGACCAGCTCTTCGAGTTGGCTCATCTCCTCCATGGTGAGGTAGGTGCTTCCCGTGCTGCCGTAGATGCAGGCTGGGTAGATCACGACCGTCAGATTGGTCAGACTGGTGTTACTGTTCATCCTAAGGTTTATATCGCCTGCGGAATCTCTGGTCAGATTCAGCACATCGCCGGTATGCAGGATTCAGGTATCATCATCTCTGTGAACAACGATCCTGATGCTCCAATCAACAAGATTGCCGACTACGTTATCAACGGTAATGTTGAGGATGTGGTTCCTAAGCTCATCAAGTACTACAAGCAGAATTCTAAGTAATCTGCATTACACATTATTTAAATAAGAAAAGCAAAATGGCTAATTATTATACAGACCATCCTGAGATAGAGTTCCACCTGAATCATCCGCTCATGAAGCGTGTTGTGGACTTGAAGGAAAGAAATTATGTAGAAAAAGACCAGTTTGAAGATGCTCCTGTAAACTACGAGGATGCCATCGAGAACTACAAGCGATTGCTGGATATTACCGGCGATGTAGCTGCTAACATCATCGAACCAAACTCTGAGGATGTTGACCTCGAAGGTCCACACCTGGAGAACGGCCGCATGATTTATGCCAGCAAGACATTCGAGAACCTCGATGCTACCCGCAAGGCTGGCCTCTGGGGCTTGTCAATGCCTCGTCGTTACGGCGGCTTGAACCTGCCTAACGCCATCTTCTCTATGGCTTCAGAGATTATCGCAGCAGCTGATGCCGGTTTCCAGAACATCTGGTCGCTCCAGAGCTGTATCGATACTCTTTATGAGTTCGGTTCTGAGGAGCAGCGCCAGAAGTACATTCCTCGCATCTGCGCTGGCGAGACCATGAGTATGGACTTGACTGAGCCTGATGCAGGTTCTGACTTGCAGCGCGTAATGCTGAAGGCTACACAGGATGAGGACGGCACATGGCGTCTGAACGGTGTGAAGCGTTTCATCACCAATGGTGACTCAGACATCCACCTGGTTCTGGCTCGTTCAGAGGAAGGCACCAAGGATGGTCGTGGTCTTTCTATGTTCATCTACGACAAGCGCGATGGTGGCGTAACCGTTCGTCACATCGAGCACAAGTTGGGTATTCACGGTTCTCCTACCTGCGAGTTGGTTTACAAGAATGCCAAGGCAGAGCTTTGCGGTAACACCCGTCTCGGTTTGATTAAGTACGTGATGGCTCTGATGAACGGTGCCCGTCTGGGTATTGCAGCTCAGAGTGTAGGTGTTGAGCAGGAGGCTTACAACGAGGGCTTGGCTTATGCCAAGGAGCGTGCTCAGTTTGGTGAGAAGATCATCAACTTCCCAGCCGTATATGACATGCTTTCAAGAATGAAGGCTAAGTTGGATGCAGGCCGTTCACTCCTCTACTGCTGCGCTCGCTACGTAGATATCTACAAGGCTTTGGAAGACATCGCCCGCGACACTAAGCTCACTCCAGAGGAGCGTCAGGAGATGAAGAAATACACCCGCTTGGCTGATGCATTCACTCCATTGGCTAAGGGTATGAACTCAGAGTATGCTAACCAGAATGCATACGATGCCATCAGCATTCACGGTGGTTCTGGTTTCATCATGGAGTACAAGTGCCAGCGCCTGTTCCGTGATGCCCGCATCTTCTCTATCTACGAGGGAACTACCCAGCTTCAGGTTGTTGCAGCCATCCGCTACATCACCAACGGTACTTATCTCAGCATCATCAAGGAGATGTTGGAGAACGAGGTATCAGATGATTTGAAGCCATTGAAGGAGCGTGTAGCTAAGCTCGTAGATCTTTACGAGGCTGCCATCAACAAGGTGAAGGAAGCCAACGATCAGGCAGTTCACGACTTCCTGGCTCGCCGTCTCTACAACATGACTGGCGACATCGTGATGTCTCTCCTCATCCTCGACGACGCCACCAAGTCACCCGAGCTGTTTGCTAAGAGTGCCAACGTATATGTCCGCATGGCAGAGGAAGAAGTCCTCGGTCATTCCGCATACATCCAGAACTTCCAGGCCGAAGACTTGGAAAGTTTCAAGGCATAAGTTTCAATAACAATATAAGAAAAAAGTCCGTGGAAAAATAAATTCCCACGGACTTTTTCATGTTATTTTTTCTTCTTTGTATTACTTCTCGCCATCGAAGGGTCAGCAACATACTTTTGCAGTGGATGATTAATCATCTCAGGAATCCAATAGAAGAGCTTGTTTGCCAATCGTAAAGGCTTTATGTACTTATCCTTCATAGGCTTGGCCGCTCTTTGAATTATCAAAGCAAGCTCTTCGTAGCTATAAGGCTTAAAAGCGCATAAATCTACAAGGAGTTGACTAACCTTTTCTCGAGAAGCCCACTTTCCTAATTCCATAACTCGTTCTTGAAGCCCTTTAGGAAGTTCCCTCAGTAATTCGTTACGACTTTTCAGTTGGCTTTCTATCTCAAATGTACCATGCTGAGGTGGTATCTTTTTGCCTAATGTACCATGCTGAGGTGGTATCTTTTCGCCTTGAGGTAGTATCTTTTCTCCCAATGTACCATGCTGAGGTAGTAACCTTTCGTCCTGAGGTGGTATCTTTTCGCCTTGAGGTCGTAACCTTTCTCCTAAGGATATCACCTTAGAGGTTCTTATATAATAAGTGTTTTGCCCCTGCCCTTTCTTCTCGATAAATCCAAGATCGCAGAGCTTATGAATCTCCAAGCGTGCACGGGAATGAGTAATCGAAGATTCCAACAGCCGATGCAGATTTGGCTTCTATCCGCCTGTTCTCATCCCAGCTATTCAATTCGTCAAATAATTCCTTCGCTGTCTTCATTTCTTTTTCTTATTATATAAATAGGTAAAGGGAAAACACCATCTTCTAATCCATTTAACTATTCGGTGGTAAAGGTAAACAAAAAACAGCAAACAAGCAAATAAAAAGACGAGATTTTCTTTTGGAAAAATTTGCGGGTAGGATTTTGCTCACGGACTTTTTTAATTATTTCCATCTTTCTATGCAAAAACACTATTTTGTTTTGTCGGTTTAACAAAATAATCGTATTTTGTGCAAAACACATTAAACGATATCGGAATTATGATACAAAAAGAAGTTATCACTCCCTCCGCTCGTTAGAAGTTAAAGCCAAATGCCTTGTGTCCATGCGGTCCCATCCCGCACAAAAAACCGCAGCTCCGCTGCTGGCGTAGACCTCTGATGGTCCGCCAACCTTATAGCGAAGCGGTTTGAGCACCGAGTAGGGCGGTTAGTACATCCCCTGTACCCTGAGGGGAAAGGGGCTTGGGGAAAGCGGTGGACCCTCCCTTAAGGTTAAGGGAGGACTGGTAGGTTTTCGAAGATCTCTTAAGGTTCAAGGGAGGACTGGTGGGCTTTCGAAAGAACCCCTTAATGCTAAGGGACGACAGGCAGCTTTACGAAAGAACCCTCATTATAAACAAAAAAACTAATATAATATATAATGTAAACACACATACGTGCATACATTATATATTATATTAGCTTCTTCACAATATACATTGTATCAAACCACATTTGACCAATCGTTTCCAACATTCCGAATCTCAAGAGTTTCAGAAATCTCTTGCGACGCAGCACAGCCTTCAAGAGGAATGCCTTCTCATTATCAAAAAGATAATGTCCAAAATTACCACCCTTGAACACTTCACCCAACAACACATTACCAAGACTCTCGTCAGGAGAACACAGCATCCATTCAGCATCCATGAGGAACACCTCCTTCAGCACCCACATTAGAGCAGCCGCCGTTTTCCTCATCCCCATTTTCCTGATAAGCGCCATAGCCTCTACCCTCTCATCCTTCGAAGAAGACATCAGCACATAGTAAAAGTCGTTCATCTGTCGCAGACCAATACCCCCACTAAAGAAATGACAATGGATATGAGCAAGTTGCATCAGCAAGTTAAACATCGCCGAAGGAATTCTGAATCCCCTGTCACACATGACCGAGTTTCTCACCTCACTCTGCAAGAACCTCTGCAGCCGATGACGATGAGTGGGGAAGAAAAGACCCGAAGAAGGCAGGAAATGCACTTCGATATCAATACCACTCGCCCCAGGCAACAGATGCACATGATGATATGTAGCCTTCTCCGCCCTGTCGGCCAGTCCATGTCGGTCTATCCAGTCCACGACAAATTCCTTACCCCCATCCACAAAGATGTCGATATCACCAGGAATTCTGCATCCCCTTACAGGATAAAGCAGTTCATTGCCCTGTCCTTTCAATATCACGGTAAAGATACCATTCTCATCAAACAGCTGTGTCAGCCTTTTCGCCTCCTCATCAAACTTCACATTCTTTCGTTTAATAACCTGCGAGATACCCATCCATTTCAGTACCAAGGCAGTAGGCGGTTTAGTACCACCGAGGTTCACATTTCTGTTGACGCCCTCGAAAACCACTCCCAGCATCGACTGCCTTTCAGCCTCCTTATACAGTCCTTTCCAGGCCTCCATAGGAATCCCCACAGCCTCATCCGAAATCCCCAGTCCCAACCTTATCAGTTGAAAGAAAATACTATAGTCCTTTTCCATGCGCATTCATCTCCAAGTTCTCCAGTTTCTCCAACATTTTACGACAGAATATTTCATATCCTATCTTTGATGTTCGAAACACTTGATCTATCTATTTTTCTGCAAAACTAAACAAAAAACATTATATATACAAAGAATTGGAGCACTTTTTCATATTCCCAACTTTTCAAACATATCATCAGCACTATCATACCCAGTCACTCTACCATGAAGAATATCATCCATTGCTTCTTCTATCCCTGCCATTTCACTATTATCTTCCATCTGTACCATAACCTTTTGAACTTTAGCAAATTCAATTATTTACTCAACTTTAGCAAATGGGGAATTTAAAGAAGTTAGAGAAGTTAAAGCCATAAGCCCAAACATGATTGTCAAAATGGCGTTGCATGCATATCTCCTTTGCAGCGTTTTATAGCACCATCTAAAGATTTTGAAAGATTCATAAATGCTGCTTTTCTAATATATTTTTCATTTTTGATGACTACATCTACTTTCTCTTTCAACTTTTCCAATGGCTTAATATCATCATTCGTTTCATGTATCCAATTGCCCATATTATAAGATAATTTATATCTATCTCGGATAAAATGAGTAAAAGAATTTAAAGATTCGTTGCTCATTTTCAACAGGTTATCCATTAGTTTATCCATGTCCACATGATTGAAGATAGATACCATATCATATGTATGGCTTTGATCAGGCAACGCCTGGCCATTTAACGTACACAATTCATCTACATTCGAATCAGACAATTCTTCAAGAGTTCGAGTCATGAGATTTTTACTATTCTTTATTCTATTCTCATATTCTACATCGAATTTATCACAAATATCTTTTAACCGTGTCAATTTCTCTGTAGTCACATAAGAATGAACACCTCTACTAAATGCAATGTGAGCATCATAAACAGACTCTTCATCTCGAAAATCATCCCAATATTTAGGCAGAGCCTCACGTATGTTATTGAAGTCCTCTTCATCAAACTCTTTTATCGTACGAGAGTCGAGGTATACCAAATAAGCGATAGCATATCCCAAATTTTTCATGCTCGTCACATGGACACCACAAATATCATCAATCAAGGTATGATAGAATGAAATAAATTTCTCATTGCTCATAGCAGATGCCTCATTGATTCTATCCCATGACCGAACTTCTGCCTCTGATGCGAAATATTCTTTCCCAACATATTTCTTGATAGAGTTGCCCGTATTTAGCTCTAAAAGAACTCTTTCAACAAACTCTATCTTGAACGTCTGATAGTTACTCAAACACTGATAAATATTATTATATCTCTGATGAAGGTATCCTATTTGCGATCTCAAGTTCTCCAATGCATTGTTATCAAACTGTTGACCTTTTATGTTATATCGAATCCAGGCATCAAATAACTGATGATTTTTTCCGCGATACTCACAATAGGATATAATATAAGTCCCCAACACATGAATCATGATGTCCTCATAACGTTTATCTCCCAAGAAATCAGTCATAGATTCCTCGAATCGGCTAAAATCCCATAATGCTTGACGCTGAATGCGAAGATTATTGCATTCTGTCATAGCAAAAAACTTCTCTATCTGCTCTTGATGACCTACAACAAAATCATTCTTGGGTGTCTGATTGACAAAAGTTTCAAGAGCACTATGTATATCCGTCGCTATCTCAAACTCGCGACCTATCGTTTTCTCCTTGAACTCACCAAATATCTTCTTATTCTCGCCTTCGGCAATCTTATCCTCATCACCTATGACTATGAGGTGACAATTACATTGCTCCACAAAGAAGTTCAAATATCCTAACAACTTCTTCATGGGAACATCACAACGCTCCAAATCATCAAAGATGAGCAGTTTTTTAGAATTTACCAAACTATCATTTGATTTGAACTTTGATAAAGAGTCAATACCAATATTAATAGAAAGGTCTGAAATACCATCATAATTCAAATCGACTTCATGCTTTAAAACCATTGCTGAAGCAATTTTAGCCAAGACTTTTCCTGCTTTTGCAGCTTTTCCATATAAAATAGGACAAATAACTCTATTTATTGCTGTAGTAATTTGTTTTGTATCACTTAGGCCATATAGAGAAACATAGATGGATTCTATCACCTGTTCTGTAGTAGGTTTTGCTTTGTATGCATCTATCCAATGATTGATAAAATGAGTTTTCCCGCATCCCCATTTTCCCTTCAGGAAAACAGCATATTGAGGATCAGGATTCATCATATATCCATTTAAAAAGTTTACTATATTCTCATTCATATAATTCTATCTTTGGTTTTGTATCACAAAAATACACTTTTTCCTTGTAAAGCAAATACAAACCGATAAATAATATAACAAACTTTATATAAAGTGGACTCACTTCAGAACTTGCGAAAGTTGAGAAGAAGACACCTAAAATCGTCTTAAATCATTTTTTGTCCTTTGTAACTTATTGGGGTTACTCATCAGTCAATTCATCATAATCTTCCGGCTTAGTATTTAGCAAATTCACGGTTGTCATGAACTCGCTTACCAAATCTGCAAATTGAGGATTATCCTTACGAATGATTAGTGCAGCATAATTATCATTACCCTCCTCATCAGTAATCGTTTGTGGCAGGAAAACATATTCCTCTCTTTCCCCGTAAATGCCAAACCAATATCTGAATAAGCGATTACGCATCATCTGCATACCACCACTTGTATCACAGATATAAAGAAATGCTGCATTATTCTTTGCAAAAAATTCCTCCACTATAGCAAGAATCGTCTCTCGTACCTTAGGATCACGAGGCGACTTTACACCTTTCGGATTGGAAATACCGAATTGATAAACTAACCCTTTTTGAAGTATATCGTCTCGTTCAAAAGTTACGAAGATTTCTGCATCATAATCTGTAATGAAACACAAAGTATCATTAGTTTGAGCCACTTTAACCTCATAGGGCGAATTGGCATTAATCGCAACCAGAGACATCATTTCTACTACCATACTTCTACCCCATTCGGTTCTTTGCCAGTACGTTCCAGACAACTATTGCGAACCAAATTCTCTAGTTTCTCTACCATTTTACGTTTGGTTTCCTTAGAAGCCTTCCATCGGCGTAGAGCCTCTTCTCTTGTTAACTTTGTTTTATCCATATATTCTTCCTCCCAATTTTATTAATCATTGATGCTGCAAAGATACGATAATCCAATGTAAACACCAAAGAATTTAGCATAGTTCTTCAAATCATCACTATCATACTCAGTCACTCTACCATGACGAATATCATCCATTGCTTCTTCTATCCCTGCCATATCACCTATAGATTTTCAACCCATTTTCTCCCACTTTTCGTAAAAGCAGACCACAAATAGAGGCAACATGCAATGATACCTACCCCACCTAAAACAATGTACATTCCTTCCATAATCATTTCTTCATTAATATGTTAGTTGATATATAAACTTGCCCAGGTTTTCTCTACGAGTCTTTCTTTTTCCTTATCTTCTTTTGCTGTCATAGCTTACGTATTTTTACCCTTGCAAATATACGATAAGAACTAATACAGTCCAACTTATCTCCACATTTTTAGCAATCTTTATCTTTTCAAGATGTGCGAAATGACAACATATCAAGGATTTGCAGTTGAGCTTGATTCATTATTGCAATCTGTGCCATAATAATTCACTTTATTAATTTCTGCCATCAAAGTTTGTTATTTTTATCAAAACCAACAAGAAAAAACAGCAAATAATCTTCAGTTTTTCTCTATGACAAGTACCTAACTTTAAATAAGCTATCAATACACCAAGTTCGAAACCTAATTCAGAAAAGGCCATACGATATTTTGCAAAATCTACATACGGCATTATAAGTTGAGTAAAAGCCTGTTTAACCTTCAGTTTGTTCTCATGATTTAATTTTTTCAAACATTCTACCTTTCATATTAAATCAAGTATCTAATAGCCTCAATATTTTCTTAAATAATGATATTGCTGATAAATGGATTCTCTTATATGAACTTCTAATACCTTCAAAAGACAGAAACACAACAAAGGCATTCATAATTACTTCATCAAATTCCTTGCTAAACAAAAATTCTGAATATTGAAATTTCTTTATGCATATAAAACAAACAAAAACAGCATAAGCTGCATTTAAAAGAAATTCTACCGCACCAGCATCATATATATATATTATAAACTCTGCTAATCTCTTTTTAAACTTTTTCCCCTCGGTATGAGCAACGAATGGTATTTTACAGATTACTCGCTTTATATAAGAAGGACAATAGACTAAGATAAAAGAACTAAGCACTAATATAACAAAATACTCTGTAGGTTTACAAATCAATCCTGGAGCAACTTTATTTATTAGAAATATAACAATATATATAGGAAATACAGTTGAGAAAACAGATACAACACTCACGATGAGTAAGGCTAAAAATGGTAAGTTCAAAGATGTAAATAGATAGATTATACTAATAGGAGCTTTCATTATCTTAAGCAGAGCTAACTTCCAAGTCGTATTTTTGACATTATGTGACTCCAGTTGTGGGTATAAATATATAAACACAACAACGATAGCTACCTCCAAAAACAATATAAAGAAAAATATTGCAGGTGGCAGAATGGTAAATATGCAAAATGATATGCCTCCTAAAAATATAATTGAAAATGACACAAGCTTAAGCCAACTATTTAAAGACAACTCAGGCAACCAGCTACTTGCTTCGGCAATTCTCCTTTCATTCTTACACACATAATGGGTAAGACTTAATGATCTTACGCATACATACCCCTTACACTTTTCAGCCATAAAGGAAAAAGGGTATTCACAAATGCTACCATCTCCAAAGAATACAACAACAGATTCATAGGGGGAATCCATAGAGCCATCATCTATACTTATAAGTTTTCTTCTTTTTACTCTACATTTTATTGAAGATAGCTTTGCTGATTTGGCTAGTTGCCTATCAACGATAGGATATACTATTTTCTTTTCAAGACATAGATTTATATAATCTACAAACTTACTCCATGCACCCATCAAAAAGCCGTATAAGAGAATTAATATAAAACCTGTACTAAACAATATTTTAAATCCTTCATTCCAAATAAGACTAAAGATTAATATAGAGAATAACAGCCAGAATAGTGTAAGAGCTATAAATACCCAGTTATGGAGAAATCTATACTTTACATACATTACAACAACTTTTCCTGAAAGAAAACGTTCATCCACAATATAAGGATGTCTATTCCTATTATGCTTTATCATTGAAAACTTTATTAAAAAACTACCAAGCGACCCAGCCTGCACAATCTGGTACAGAGCGCTTTGGTTTACAAACTTACAACATATTATATAAGCAGCAAGAGATTCTATTTTATCAATAACTGCATAATTGAGAATAACTAATGATCTTGTTTGTTCTTTATTTTATCATCAGCATCCTTTATTTTTTTCTGATACCCCTCTAATTTTTCTTTTAGCCTCAAAATATTCGTTTGGTCAACTAACTTGTATGTTTTTGCTTTATTCCCAAGAAGTTCAATTATCTGTGTCAGAGTCTTTAAATCATCAACGTAATAACGCACTATGTCTTCCGGATTTTCAATATTCAACGCATCGCTATAGTGACCAACAATGAATGACAACACCATTAGCTTGTGTTCATTTTTCAAACCAACAAAGCCATTTACAAACTTTTCCGGTTCAACCCTTGCAAATATAGCGGAAGAAGAATAGCTTGAATGGTCAGGCATATTACCTCCATAAACAGCATATAAATCATTCACATTACCAGCATTTAGCGACTCCAAAATTATAGTTAATTTGTCCTTCAATAATATCATCTTTTCTTGATATACCTTTCCGAGTTCTGTCATAAGCGATTGAATATCAGGCTTCTCATCTATCCCATAAAAATCATATTGCATATATCTTAATAGATGCAGTCGCATCTCACTAAGTTCATTCTGATTATTACAGTTTCCATAAAATTGATTCCGCATGATTGTTTTACACCAATTGGTAACCTGTTTACATTTATAACTGCTGGTCAATTCCCTATTAATAATCATCAACATAACCAATGCCGACGACAGCATTTCATCCACACATTTAAAGTTACCGTTCTTTAGATAATCAGCATTTAGTTTTATATTTTTAGTCAGTTCTTCATTCTCTAAAGCCAAATAGTTTTTTAAAATTTCCCAAGGCATTTTTTCATCCTTCTTCATTTCATAATCTATTAAATCAAAATCTATCTTTCCATGATAGAGATACGACATCACAATGTCGACATATTCTTTAGCCATTGCACAATAATCTTTCGCTAATCCTGCTTGCTCATACTTTTCCTGTATTTTAATCATTTCTGATTTTAAAGGCTCCTCTTCATTTTTTAAATCTAAATCAAATGAAACTTGGTTTACAATATCTTCACTCAGTTTTTTACTATAATTATTCATGTTTATACTCTGCCCTTTTTCTTCTGCATAAACAACAACAAAGTTTACTAACAGACGCAACTTTATTTTTTCAAAATTAGAACTCTTTTTATAGTTAGCAGGTATCCGATCTATAAGCAAAGAGAAGTCATTTAGACTTTGCTTCAATATTCTGAGATTATTCGTTTTTGATGCTCTAAAACATTTCTTTACAATATCCTTTTTGTTGCTAAGATACTCGTTATTGAGCAAACTCTCATCTTGAACAAAACTATTGATGGCTACATCTACATCTGGATCAATTTCAAATTCACGTCCAATCGTTTTTTCTTTAATATCTTGTAATTTATCATTTACCTTATCTACATTTCCTATCAATATGACATTACAACCTATGTGCTCAACATAGTAATTAATGTATCCCAGTACATCCAGAATATCTATTTTACTCCTCTCTATATCATCAAATACAAGGAGTCTGTTTCCTTTAACATGAGAATCATTGCTACCAAGTAAAGCCTTAGGATCTATTGTACAATCCAATTTAAGATCTGCATTATCGTTTTCGTCAAAATCAATATTATAACGAAGAGCAGCAGAAATTGCTAATTTAAACACCTTACCAGCTTTCCTCATCGCTTTACTATGCAAGATAGGACTAATTGCCCTTTTTAACTCGTCATCAATCTGGCTTGTTTTTGTCATGCCATAAAGGGAAACATAAATAGGGTTTAACGTAAAAGATTGCTCGTCATCATTATTCTCTGTTTTAAGATTTTCAATCCAATTCTTGACGAAATATGTCTTACCACATCCCCACGGTCCCTTTAAAAGAACAGCGTAACCAGGCTTCTTTATTTTCAGATAGTCATTGAGAATATCTATTATTTCTTTATTATGCTTAATCATTCTCATATCTTTTTTATAACGAATAAAAAACCGTAAAATAACACTTTGTAAACTAAAAATAAAACAAGGAAAAATGTAAAAAGGAAAAATCATTTTCGATATATCAATGATAATTACGTAATGACAGAAACAGAAACTCTAAAATCATGAATACAAATATCTGCGGAAAGCGATTTCATTTTCTTGAAATACGCATATGCTCCTTTCCCCACTTTTCAATGGTATCAAGAGTTATGGTTCCATTTTCACATAACATGTCCAGATCCTCATCTGCTTTTTTAGCAAAGTATTGAGAAATAGCTTTTTCATGATTAACCATATTTTAAAAAGACTTTAATGTGTTTTTGAACTAACATGACGAGACCACTGATGGTAACGGAGAAGTTGCTCCCTACCATTCTTCCTCCCTATTTTATTAATCATTGACGCTTCAAAGATGCGATAATCCGATGTAAACACCAAAGAATTTAGCATAGATCTTCAAATTACCAGCACTATCGTCACCTAACGATTATAAAGTCGGTTTATTATATGGAGTACGTTCATGGAGATGACGGAAGCTCTCAATACGTTCTTCATTCAGGGTACCTTCATTCCACATTCTATCCAATTCAGCATCAGTTACGACAATCTGACATACAAACTGACTAAAAAATGTCGTTAATTGTATATAAAGAAAGAAAAAATATATTGGCACAACATTTGTGTAAGCCTATTTGGTGTTTTATGCACCTGCTTGCAGAAAACTTATTAGATGCAGCGTTTCTACTAATCTTCCGATATAAGATAGTGGAGCTTCAACTCCATTATAAAAGGGTAATTAACATTATTAATTTCCAAAAAGATATGTTATGGGCATAAAGCCAGGTCCTAAAAGGATCGCAGTCTCTACCGGCAAACCAGACCGCCGTCAAAGAGACAACAAGCAGACTCCAGGGAACACTCCATCTTTGAAGCCACATTTGCACAAAAAGGGCGACTAACTATATAACAAACGGATGCCTTTAAAAAGACATCCGCAAAGTTTGTTCTGTCGTAAATAAACATCCTCACATCGTGCTGCAACACGATAAAGAGTCTTATCAAAGCAATCGTCATCTAAACACCATGACGATTGCTTTTTTATTATAACGGCATATCCATTCTTTTATTACATTTAGCACTAAAATAGTTCTGCCTGCATTTTTTCCAAACACCGGTTCACTCAACGCAACATAATACACATCCTTGCGAGCCGATTATACGGATAGTCCCATCAGCAACAATTCCAGCAAGGCGGTCCCATCAGCAGCAAACCCAGCAAGGTGGCACCATCAGCATCAAGCTTCCAGCATCGTATCCCTGCGGTTCATCCCGCAAAAAAACTGCAGCTCCGCTGCTGGCGTAGGCCTCTGATGGTCCGCCAACCTTATAGCGAAGCGGTTTGAGCACCGTTTCTGTCCCCTACAAGGGGAACCGAAGGGGTCGTAAAGACTATTGAAAGGGCGGTTGGTACATCCCCTGTACCCTGAGGGGAAAGGTTGTGCAAATGAGCGCAATAAAAGTTCGCTTTCATATTGCCGAGTGCAGCCAACCTTCTCCATGAGAAAAGGGGCTTGGGGAAAGCGGTGGAGCCTTCTTTAATGGGAAAAAGCTGTGCAAATGAGCGCAATGAAAGCTCGCTTTCAAATTGCCGAGTGCAGCCAGCTTTATCAAAAAAAGAAGGACGGGTTGATTTTAGAAAAAACTTAACGGTAAGGAAGGACGGGTAGGTTTTCGAAAAGTCAGCACCAGTAGGGCGGTTGGCACATCCTTTCCCTTCTGAGAAGGGAGAGGCTTGGAGAGAGATGTGGAGCCAGCTTTATCAAAAAAGGGAGGACTGGTGGGTTTTCGAAAAAGTTAATTCATACTAAATATTCACTTAAAAGTGAACAATCTATTTATAAAAACATTATATTTACATTGCATAATAAAGAATTACAGCTATGCCACAAGTAACATTAAAGACTATAGAGCAGAAACATTATGATACAGAACAAATTATTCCGTGATTGCCTCACTGCGATACCCGCCGAGCAAAAAGCAGAGTTCGATTTGTCTTTCGGTATTGCCGAGCGCATTAGTGAGATTCTGAAAGCCAAGGGACTCACCCAAAAGGATTTCGCCCGCTTACTCAACAAGCGAGACTCAGAAATCTCCAAATGGTTAACAGGCAGACATAACTTTACGACTCAAACCATTGCTCGTATAGAAACTGCTCTAGGTAGTAAACTCATCAGCATGGCCCATTGATTGGGCTATGCCTACGAATATTGTGATCTCTAATATAATGGTACCGATTCGCTGATACTATCAATTACGAAACCTCCCATATCACTTTCACGATTTCATACAGCAACCTACTTCGCTCCATCAACGCATTCTGGTCAAAAACACTATAAGCATTGAACCCAACATTACATTTGCCAGATAACTCCTTGTTAAACTTATCAAAATCCTTGTTGGCATGATAAAAATCCTCACAAAGCGAATGCCCCCAAACCAAGCCATTGCTATAAGTCTTCAGCTTATCCGAATACTCTTCATTACCAGAAGAGATATTATCCAACCCCTTCAGCAGAAGCAAGCCACCCAACAGGTTACGCTGATCCTCAAACTCCTCTACATCCCTGAAGTATCCCCTGTTCTTTTCATTTTCAGAGAGAATATGCTCAATATGGTATCCCGTCTTATTACCAGTTTTCGTAGAGATATAATAAATATTATTCTGCATATTCTGATTCGTATGTTCACAGATAAACTTCTCTACCCTAGAAAACAGATAACGCAGGAATCGGCGGTTCGTATTCGTATAGTTTTTCCTCAGGAAGCTATTGAAATCCAGCAAAGAAACCTCTCCCGAAACATTACGCTTTTCTCGGATACTCTGCATGATGATTTCGTCATATACCTCACGATAGGAAGCCATATCCAGCCCTTTCAGTTTCTCATTCAATCGATAAGAAACATCCTGAAAATCGTTGCTATCATAGATACCATTCAGTACAAAGAGCACCCAGAGTCTGTCTGCCTCTTTAGCTATCGCATGAATCTTCTCATCCGTTAGCTCATCATTGACATCGCAGGCAGCCATAATCTGTTGATAAAGCCCAGAGATATCATTGATATTCAGATTATACTTCACAAACTCATCACCACAAGTCGAAATCTTAGCATACAGAGATGTATAGTAATCCAACTCATTGTTGATAAACAGTTTAATGTTCTCATGATGTTTCTTGTCAGCTCTTCTGAAAGAAAGTTTATTAGCAATATCATTATAATCGAAGATATATCGATGGTAAGAATTAATAATCTGTTTCTCCAAAGAAGCATTTCTCTTGAACACAAACTGCGACTTCAAATAATCAGCAAAGAAGTTATCCTCTCTTCCGCTGACTCTATTCAGTGCAGCATCCCACTTCTCTGAATACTTGTTGGTATCACTTTTCGAAAGGAGTCCAATCATCTTACCTTTCAGAATCTCAAAAGGCTTCAAAGCCTCACCACGGTCATTGATCACCTCAAAAACCATAGGCGTATCATCCTTCTGGATAGACAGTTCAACGAGAACCAGTCTGTTGAGGAAGTAATAGATGAAAGCAGTCAACTCAACATCATCCAACTGTTTGTCATCAATAAACTTACTGATATCGGCATATCTCTCGATGATAGTCTCTTCAGTCTTGTTTTTATAAGCATCCTGATACTCAGAACCATCAAGGATACATTGCATCACATTTTTTCTCTTATCGTTATCGATACAAAAGACATTGCCTTTAAACTGATCTTTCGCAAAGATGCAATCACGGAGGATATCCCTGAGATTATCATTTTTGGTAATATGATAGAGTTTTGTTGCAATCAATGTAAGTGTAGAAAGACGTTGTTGACCATCAACGATAAACACCTTACCCTCCACCTTATTTGTGATAAAGACATTGAGATAGTACCAGTTATACTTTTCCAGCACCTCTTGTGACATCTCCTCATCCTTATGCTCTTTATACGAGATTTCGAAGGCATAGAAGATATCGTTCAAGAGGACCTCCACCGTATTCTTTGTCCATACATATTCACGCTGATAGAAATCAACGTAATACACTTTCTGTTTCAAGCAAGTAAGTACACTTTGCTTATCAGGAATTATTTCTTGTGCCATATTGTCTAGTTATATATTATTTAAAAGCCAATGGCCACCTATAATTTTTTATTCATAGAATAGACCATATCTTTCAGCGGTACCGAATTCTATCAAATTAATATTCGTCAATGTATCAACCTTAATATCATTGGTTATTTTATTATCCAAGATGATGATCTGATACTTCCAATCCTTATCATTACAATATTTAGCAAAGGAGTCGATATTTGTATATTTTACATTGTTTTTTACTTACTTGATAAGTATCAAATCAAAGTACATTAGACGAGTCTTTAATGGCTTATCAGAAACAATACCTCTATATGATTTTTCCTGCTCTTCTGTGCTGAACATAAAATCAAAACCATTCTTCTTATAAAAAGCGACAGGCACATCTTCATTATAGGCATCAACTACCAAATAACGACAGCCCGTTTTATTATATGGTTCAACAAACCAGGACTTAATAAAGTCCATTACTTCTGTTCCTATATGAAGATGTTGAAATTTTATCGAAATTCCCAATCTTCCTATAAGTACAGCAGGATATATCAAATCCTGTTTTATATGAGGAACATGCTTTCCAACCTTTTTCTTTCTCGCATTAGGCAAGTACTTCGTGAAAATACTGGCATTTGAGACCGTAAAGGCACATACGATATCAGCCTTTGATTCCTCAAGATAATAGCAGTAAGATTTACCAAACAAGTTATAGGCATAAGCCACAGCATCATTATGGAAGAATCCATCCAAGTCTTCATTGCCACATGAAAATGAAATAGATTTTTCCAATATTTCTTTTGTCAATGGTGAAAACACCGTTTTGTCTGCTAAAAATCCCATAACACTAACTTTAAAATTTTGCTTTTGCCAAAATAGCCTTCATCTCAGCACGTTGCTTTGAGAAATCTATGCTACCACGCTTCTTCAATGTTTCTTCAGCTCTTTCTCTGAAAGCTAAAGCCTCGTCACCTGTCAGCATTGGGATACCACTAATTGCTAATGCCATAATCTTATCTCCTATTATTTAGTTTATATAACTTGCCGCAAAAGTACGTTTTTTCTTCGAAGCCACCAAAAAAATCGAAAGAAATCTGCAAATTATCAGCCAATTACCCCCAAATCAACAGTAAGCTATAAACAGCAAACTATTAATTGTAATCAACTATCCCCAGGCGGTCCCATCCCGCACAAAAAACTGCAGCTCCGCTGCTGGCGTAGACCTCTGATGGTCCGCCATCCTTATAGTGAAGCGGTTAAGAGCAACGAGGAGGAGCGGTTTCCTCTTTCCCCTGAGGGGAGAAGACCGAGATGAGAGGTGGAGAGGGTGCGTCATAGACTTATGACACACCCTCATGAATACTTATTATAGTTATATAAAAAAGAGGCGGCGAACCGCCTCCCCGGTGTCAAACATGAGTTTGAATCACCTGTTTGATGTACTACACAATCGACATAACATCTTGACTCGCGTTGAACACGTCAACATAATCAATTGGAACTCCGAAGTACAACTTGATAGCAATACTTGATAAATCCAAAATTGCGATTATACACTTGGCAGACTCTTCAAAACTCTGCCTACACAACTTTTTGCGAAGTCGGGCAAGCTAATGCCCGACCTAATTAAATTTTAAATTTTTCATTTGTTTTAAAAATAATAATTTAACAATAAAATTAGTCCACCCGATTTGTGGATTCCTTATGGCTATCCTCCCATCCACCCAACTCTTGCAATCCCATAAGGTAATATTTTTTAGATTCGTACTACAAAACTTTATCCTCGAAAAGTATATTATAAAGAAGGAAGATGCGTTCCTTTTATTTCTTCTGGCATTTCATTCTCCATAAAAAGAGCCATATTCTGAACATCGGTTCACTCAAAGCCTCGGCAGGATAATATCTCAAAAGACGAGCGTCACGAAATAGGCGCAGGAGGTTATGCTCCAAAACGTGATGCTTGTCATAATACCCAAAATTGCCTCCATTCAAGATGTCATCAAGAAGCATTTGCCCATCTTTACATCCATAGATGCAATCATCTTATCCTCTGTCAATCCCATGACCTTATGTAATTTAGAAAAGGTGGTGAGAGAGTGATCCCTCACCACCATAACCATTAACATCCCTTGTTCGCAAGAACAGCTACAGGAACTGGTTTTAAGCATCGTTGAGATGCCAACTTGCATCCATACCACAGATAACAATCAGATCGCCAGAGGCGAATGGATGCCTCGGAGCACAGTTAGCTCCTCTAACTTGAATTTATGACATCTGGCAGAAGAAATTCCGAACCTCCAGCAAAATGCCTCAATATGTTTTATGTCATCATCAGAATGCCAACTAATCTCCCATTCAACATCCTTGCCTATCGCCTCGTTGATCCTGTCAAAATAGGGCATGTCTACAGCAGAAAGAGAATGGCCAAGAACAGAAATCTTTCTTATAGACGCCAAGCCCTCAAAGAAATCCTCGTTTGCCGCAATAATGCTCTCCGTAGGCTTCATGTTAATGGCATAATAATCCTCAAACCGTCCCAGGGCCTCCTGTACCGCATTATACCTGACAGACGACCTCCAGTTGCCCTTAGCCCCGTCCTTCAAGAAATAAGCAAGATACGCAAGCTTGTCATTGGCAAAATAACGTCCCTTCTTGTTTTTAAGGTTAGGTCTATACCTCCGTCTGTGCTCGTTACGTTTCACCCAAGCCTTAAAGCCCCCTTCGTCATCGGCGCTATGCCCTATTATCAAGCTTCCATATCTGTCATGCCTACTGCCATGAATATACCTTATCTGCTCCCTCCCGATGCTATAGACCGACTCCAGAAAATCAGTATAATTGAACGTCAGGAACCGGGCATTCTTGTCGATATCAAGCAGACGCTTCTTAAACCCCTTCTCAAACGCCAACGTGTTAATCCACTTATGCAGCTGATACCTCATTTCAAACGTGCAAGAGTTGAGCATGTCCGATATGCCGTCCTGCCCCAGATAATAGTCGCAATATCTGAACCCATCCGAATCTTCGTCACAATCAGGCAAGACAACATCAAGAACATCGAGCACCTTCTCCCTGTTCAGGTCAGCCAGATGCTCTTCAAACCGCCACCACAGATTGTTCTCTGCCCATGTTGTCTTTGGGTAGACGCCAGATGAGCATCCCCATGAAATCTCGAGACACCTCAAGCAATCCTTGAAACTTTCAAAGCTGTTCATCAGCGACCTCGGTCCGAAATAGAGGTCAAAAGTTGCCAACACATAAGGCCTATGTCTTAGCAGATACTTTCTAAACTCAGCATAAGAACATTTAGCCCCATGATAGCAATCAAATCCGTTTCCGATGATATATAGGTGGTCTGATGTCATATTGAATGTATTTACCAATATCAGTCCCTCTCAATCCCCATTCTACTAAATATAGGATAGATAATATGTTCTAATATCCAAGTCATTTCACATCCATCATTCTTTCATGCTCCATTATCTCCTCTTCCGTAAATCTCATTTTGAGCAGTTTGGCAGGAATACCACCGATGATACTGTATGGAGGAAAGGACTTCGTGACCACAGCACCAGCAGCCACTACCGAACCATGACCGATAGTCACACCTTTCAGGATAGTCACATTCGCACCACACCACACATCATCCTCGATGACGACAGGCTGGTCATATACATTCACCCCATCCACAAACTTATCCTCCACGGTAACATCCGCGATATATTTGCCCAAGAGGTCAATACGATGATCACCGGTGATGATTGTAGGATTCGGACCGAAGAGCACCTTCTGGCCAATAGTACACGGTGCATCCGTACAATAGATAGTACTCCCTTTAGGAATAGAAGTACCATCTCCTACCGACAGGTTCCACAATCCCTTGAAATCCGAAGACATAGGACGGATATATACCCCCTTTCCACAGTGCTTCATGCACCGCTTCCATACGGGCGCCCACATTTTGTCCCACAGATACGAAGGCACAAGACTTATCTTTTGTAATATCTGAAAAATGTTCATGATTCCTAAAATGAAATAAAGAGCCTAATTGGCAAGATGATAAATCGAATTCAGTTTTTCAACATACTTTTCCGGACAGAACTGATTGAAAATAGTTTCTCTGGCAGCCACGCCCAACTTTCTCAAAATACTTCTGTCCTCATCCAGTCGTTTGATGGCAGAAACAATAGAATCGCTGTCATGGTCAGTGATAAACATACCATTCACACCATCTTTCACCACTTGCGGAATACTGCCTACAGGAGTCACAACAGGAGTCACGCCATAGCTCATGGTTTCCAAAAGCGACATCGGCAATCCTTCAAAGTAAGTAGGAAGGATGAAAGCATCCAGACTTCTGAGAAAATCACACTTTGATTTACCCGAAACCAAACCAGCATATTCAAAGCTGTCCCCCAACCACTGGTCAAATTGCGGAAGATACTCCCCCTCCGTTTGTTCCTTGCCAGCGATAACGAGTTTAAAAGGATATTTTTCCTTTTTCAGTTTTTGGCAAGCCACCAAGAGTTCCGTCATTCCCTTATTAGGTTCTATACGACCCAGATAACCGATACGTAGCGGTTTTGATTCATCATGAAGGACCTGTTCTTTTTCAAAAGCTGCAGCATCACTCAAATCCACACAGTTAGGCAACACGGCGACCTTCTTAGCCCCAAATCTCTCTGTCAGGATATCCTTTTCCATATCACTCAATACGATGAAAGGCAAATCCTGTCCGAAAACCCATTTCATGATACGCATGAGAATACCAGGTATATGAGGAGCCGTCAGAAACAGACCTCCATGCACATGTACCACCATCTTTCTGCCATTCTTCCAGGCATATCTCATAAACCATGGGTCACGCAACAAAGAAGCCTTCGAAAGAGGGAAGTTATAGTGCACAATCGCATCAGGATGCAGAGCAAGCACATTCTTCCACTCCCTATATTTCTTTATCAAGGCAGGAATGCGATGCCATCCCCCCTTTTCCTTATCCTTCTTACCAAGTTCAAAATGCAAGTAGTTTTGCTTCCGATTATTACTGATAATAAATTGCGTTACAGAAGAAATGCCACTCACATTCACCTTCGGATTCAACGAAGGAGAAGTTATGATTATGTTCATCATTATTTTTCTATCTTAGAGATCTTTTGCTGCAATTCATTTGTTGCCTTCCAGAATTCAGACACAAGGCAAGAACCATAAAGTACCCCATACCCTTACCCGAAAGATAAGAAGAATCAGCAGTACTTTCCAAAGCCAATGCCAAAATTGCCATCAGCGCCATTCGATAATATACGATATTAGGAATCTTATTACATTCCCATAAGCGTCTCTTCCAGAACCAAAGGAAGAAAAAGAGTCCCACAATACCAAACTCTGCCAAGGTAGGATAGAACGCATCCGCCAAGAACATTGGATTAGAAGGATCCAATCCCCATATATTATTTAGTTGATATTTAAAATACAAAGGAGAATACTCCTTAGCTGCTGCAGCCGTTCCAAAAGAGCCTAATCCGCTACCAAAGGGGATATAATCTTGAAACATTATCTTTACTCCCGTTTCATAGGTAAGCGGACGCGCCATTTCTGCAGCATCGGTTTGAAATCCCTCGACATAGTAAGCATTAAACTTCGTCCACGTGAAGAATATAACGACACAACCTAAAGCTGCCACTTTCAACAAAGTAGAAACAGAAGCAAAATTGATTTTACTTTTCACAAACATCATCAGTGCAATAAACACTACGCACTCACCAAAGTACTTTGATTTACCTGAAATCAAGCCTAACAACATAATGAGTATAGCTATATTTCTATTTCGCTTTGTCTGTTTGGAAAACAAGTAGTAAATCATAGCACAGCAAAGGGCTATCTGACCTAAAGCAGCCGATTCTGCACTTCCATATGGTGTTACAAGAGAGGGTTTAACCTTGAAAGCTATTAAATATCCAAAGAAAGATAATAGCATAACTTTTTTGATTTGCATTTTCTGTCTATCGTTAAATTGCGGAGCCAACATCCATGTCAAATAGAACACTGCATAAGGCCGTAACTGCTGCAAAAAATCAAGATATATTCCTCGGAACGTAGTCACTTGAATTAAGAGTGAATAAACCAGATAGAACATCATTACCCCTATATAAATATTGATTTCCGTCGTTCTGCTTTTGTCTTTAACCAAGAACCGCTGCTTCATAAAAGCATAGCCCAAAAGTAAGACAGTCAAGATTTCATCACTCCAATCAAAATTTATTGTAACAGCAAAAGCAATACAAACTGGGAAATAAATAATCCAGAACCAAGTATAAAATTTAGAAATAGCTCTCATTTGATTTTATTCTTTATATTAATTAAAGCCAAAACTAAAAATTCCGGCAAAAATCGTTTTAAAATTTCTTTCATTGAGAATTTCTTATCCACCCAAGTTCCTGCATAATGGTGTATCGTTCGAGTATTCTTTTCCACATGAATACGACCTGTCGTTACATTGATGGGACAAAAATACTCTGAAGGATATATAAAGCAACCAGCTACTTCCTGTATACCAGCCACATTCTTCAATCCATTTTCACGAAGCACCTGCGTAGCGATATGCACCACAGTTATTTGATTTTTCATCACAGCCTCATGCACAAAATGCTTACCCTCATAAAAATCAAGCATTTTTTTGATAATGCCGAGGCCGGGGTTCACCCCCAGGCCGAGGCCGGGGGCGACGCTCGCTTTGCTCGCGTCATCATTCGTCAGAGAGGGATCCGTTTCAAACCCCATAAAGTTTCCCCTTTCTACTATATCATCAATAGGACGAATCACCTCCACATCTGTATCAAAGTAAATTCCACCAAATTTATACAATATCCAGAAACGAGCATAATCACTAACAAAGGCATATTTCTTTGCTTTATACGCCTCAGCTGTATAAGGAATAATATTCACATCAAAATTATCCTCATTCCACTCTTTAATTTCATAATCTGGCAAATACTTCTTCCAAGAAGCAATGCACTTCTGTGCTAACTCTGGCAATGGTCCTCGCCCAAACCAGCAATAATGAATAATTTTTGGTATCATAATTTATACTTATCTCTTTAATCTATAATCTTCTTCTAATTCTCCCATCAACCATTTCATTCTCACATCCCAGCTTCCCTGTTTCTCTGCCGTTTCACGATTTTTATCCACAAGAGATTGATAATCCTCAATATGTTCTATCACATCAGCAATCTGTTCTTCTGGCGAGATTTTATCACTCAACTCTATCACAGGATTATACCCGATAAAGTCAATGAGTTCTTGTGGAGCATGCCCCACCATCACCATCCTTGAGAACATACATTCCCAATAGCGCTGCGTAAGAGTTTCAATATCGCCAGCAATCTCTGGCTGTGTGATACTTCGTGGTAAAGCAATAGTTACTTTAGCATTTCCCATCGCCTCATATAGCTGCTCATTGGTATAGATGAACTTACCATTCTGCTTCGTACAGACATGATTTAAGTTGCGATTCTTGTTATCAAAAACAGACTCCAATTGATCAGCTTTAAATACCTTATCATTAGAACGTCCGAACTCCAACAAATCAATATCGCGGTCTTTTAAAAGCTTGCCCTTTTGATATACAGAATCATCCACAGCTTCAGGGCACCAAACAACATGGATGTTTTGCCATCCCTCGTTCTTCCCGGAGAAACGTTCTTGCATCATCTCTGCTGTCTGCCGAGAAGAAAAGATAGCTGTCTTCACATGATGCCTGCGTAGCCATTCACAAGTCTTCTCAAAATAGCAGGGCCAACAGTCCCAAAACATAGGAACAACCTCATATCTTGCATAATCAGGAAACGTATCAAATAGTAAAGACACAGGCTCAACAAGCCTCAGCCTTGCCTCCTTCTTACTTTTCCATAAAGTAGGTAGTTCCCAACGAAATACAGCCCCATGCAAGCACTTCGGAGGATAATGACTCTTCACTATATCTCCCCCCAATCTCTCCCATGCCTCAAAAGGAGCAATTTTGAAATTGAGAAAGCCTGGATGAATATAAGGCGCAACAGCCTTTATAGGTTTCTTCATTTATTTACCAAAAATTATTCATTAACTTTTATGACTTTCCCAGGGTTACCCGCAACAACGCTAAATGGAGGAACATCTTTTGTTATCACAGAATTTGCAGCAATAACAGAATTGTTACCAATAGTTACACCAGAGAGAATCGTAACTTTATCACCTATCCATACATGATTACCTATCACTATCGGTCCTTTAGAAACAAGTTTACGCTCTAAAGGTGGAATCATCAATGATTCTTTATTGGTTTCTCCATGATCATTATCCACAATCGAAACCCATTTTCCAATCAACACATGATTTCCTATTGAAACCTTATTATATGCCGAAATATGACAATAAGCACCAATCGAGCAATAATCACCTATAGATATCTTAATAGAATCATCATGTTCACCCCATGCTGTAAGAAACAAATGTGGTAAGAAAATTGTATTATGACCTATTTGGATATGTTGATGTCCTGTCAGATACTCGACTTTGTTAAATCGGGTACCTTTCCCACAGGCCACTAAACGAGATGATATCCTATAAGATTGAATAACATATTTATAATAAGAAAGCTTTTCTATTAAATCTATAGGATAAAGCTTGGCTAATATGCGAAAAATAAAATCCTTCATAAATTTTATTTTTTTCTATATTCATCTACAACTTGGCGCAACGCATCAATATATCCTCTGCCATGTGTCAAGTCTGGCTCCATATAATTACCTTCAGCCCATTCATTCCAAGATTTCAACATGAGAATTTGGTGTTCTTCTTTCTTACCCTTAATAGCTTCCATTGCCATACGAACATGCTTTGCAAAGTTTTCCGGAGTTGAGTTAATGTAAATATTCGTTTTCCTACCACCACGAGGGGAATGATCCCATTGCGGAACTATCTGCGGTATCACATTTTCATCTTTATCTATCTCACCTATAAGTTCCTTATAATGCTTACTATAATCATAAACATGAGTTGGACGATTCAAGAGGATACCCTGCAAGTGCTTATAAACCTTATGCCAAAATGTATTTCTCTTTTGCTGAGCATGACCCAATATATCACAATAACATACTGCATCATATCCTTTCTGAAGCATCACCTCCTTTTTGATACTATTCTCATTTACATTAGCAACGAGATAGATTCCTGGGAAACCAGCCTCAACACTCATTTTCTTAAAACAATCTACATACTCCTGCGGAAGAGCAACTGGATCAAAAATAAAGAGATAAGGTTTACCATCTACTTTGACATAACGCTCATCCCTAAAAGCCTTAAGCAGTAACTCAAAATGCGCTTTGGCATCCTCAATACCAGGATAGGTTTGTTCCATTAATATAGCTTTAGAATCATTACCAGCCGTACAGCCTACCGCTCTCCATGTATGATTGGCCCATGCCAGACAAAAAGGAAAATTAGGCTTTCCTGACTCTAAAACTTCATGGAACACATCAGCCAAGAGTCTTCTGCCATTACCAAACCAGTAATGCCAGTAACAGAAAGCTGTTACGCCTGCTTCACGAGCCATTTGAGCCTGTTGCTCACGAATAAGAGGTAGACGAAGATCATAATAACCTAACTCTGTAGGCACACGAGGCTCATCATGTCCACGGAACAAGGGCTTTGCCTTGCCTACATTTGTCCACTCTGTAAAACCTTTTCCCCACCACTCATCATTCTCTGGGAAAGGATGAAACTGAGGTAAATATAAAGCTAAAATTTTTGGTTTCATTTCATTTTCTTTTTAAATTCTAGATACTCATAATATTGCTTGATGGTTCTGCTGGCAGATGCATTCAATGAATAGTTATCGACGGCCAACTTTCTACATCTCTCCGACATCATTTGTTTCTCAGCGTCATCCATATTCAAGATTTCATAAATTCCATTTGCGAAATCAGTGGAATCCTTCAATTTGGCACAATAGCCTGTTCCTTTGCCTTTCACGCTATCCAAGCAAGCACCCATAGCGAAACCAACAACTGGTGTTCCGCAACACAAGGATTGGTTCACCATCATAGGACCTGCATCATTTACTGACGAACACAAATACATATCACACATGGAATAGATCTCAGGTAATTCGTCTTTAGAAACAAAGCCAAGTCCCAAAGAATCTATATTTGCAGGAAGTAAAGGTTTCAACTTATCAAAATCATTTCCGATAGCAACCAGCAAGACCTCACTACACATTTTTTCGGAAAGCATCCTTGATAATTTTTGGAGAGCTTCAACTAAATACGAAATACCTTTTCGTTCATCATTTATGTTTTGGCTGCCAAACAAAATCAAATACCTTTTAGACTTGTCTATGCCATACTTCTTTCTCAATGCGCCCTTATCCATAGGACAAAACTTGTCCGTGTCGATAATAGGAAATGACATTACACGATAGGCATCATGCAACAAATAAGACTTCTCATAAAATCCAAATTGATAGGAATTTCCAGTAATGATTGGTGCGACTTTTTTCAATACTCGCTCTCGATACATGACATTTTGGTGAGTAAAGTCATTCTTGTCTTGGGATTCGAATGCTGGGCAACATCCACAAGCATGTTGATAGCCCTCACAATTCCCCGTAAAATGACATCCGCCAGACATTGGAGAATAATCAACCATATTGAATCTAAAGACACAATGCAACTTATCATATATCTCTTCAATGGTGCGGTAACTCAACATTCCTTGCCAAAAGAATATGACAACCAAATCATAATTCTTCTTTATCTTTTTCAATACCTCAGAAGAACGTATAGGTGGCTTTTGGTCTTCTCTGTAAAAGAATCCATAACTTCCTTTCGGCTGTAAATTATTGAAGAACCTTTGCCTCAGATAATAGGGATGAAGCCTTGATATTTTGTGACGAAGCTTCCCCCAAAATGTCAAGTTGTCCTGTACATAAAGAAAATCATGATGGATATCTATGCGATTGAGCGTAAGCAAATCCGCCTCCAAGCCCATCTGTCGGAATGCGACCAAACTGTCATTTGCCAACACGCCAGGACCAGAAGTAGGATTTGCCGAAGATATAATCAAGATTTTAGGCTTCGACTCCTGCATAATATTCCTTGATATATCCTACAATCATTTCCACCTGCTCCAACTCCAACTCATAGAACATTGGCATACGTACCAAACAGTCGGCATACATGTCACAGTTAGGCAGCTCAGGGATGGAGTCGCTGTGATGCACGTAATACTCGCTCTTGTGCAAAGCCAAGTAATGGAATGGAGCCAAAACATCATGCTCCTTCAAGAACTTGATCAAGCCCGAACGCTCCTCCAAGTTGCGGCACACGATATAGAACATGTGGGCATTGTTGGTGGCATAGCAAGGAATCTGAGGCAAACGGAAGAAGCCCTGTCCTGCCAAAGTCTGCAAACCGACGAAGTATTGCTCCCACAACTTCTTGCGCTTAGTCTGAATATCGTCCAGGTTCTCCAACTGTGCCCAGAGGAAGGCAGCGTTGATTTCCGCTGGCAAGAAGGAAGAGCCCATATCCACCCAACCATACTTGTTGACTGCGCCACGAAAGAACTCGGCACGGTTGGTACCCTTCTCCCAGATAATCTCGGCACGGCGGATGAATCGCTCATCGTTGATGGTCAGCAGACCGCCCTCACCACCGGCCGTGATGTTCTTGGTCTCATGGAAAGAGAAGGCTCCCAGATGACCGACCCCGCCAAGTGGCTTGCCCTTGTAGAAGGAGTCGATAGCCTGTGCAGCATCCTCCACCACGAGGAGATTATGCTTGTTTGCCACCTCCATGATGGCATCCATGTCGCAAGCCACGCCTGCATAGTGGACAGGGGCGATGACACGAGTGCGAGGAGTAATCAAGCTCTCCAGTTTCGTAGCGTCAATGTTAGGATTGCCGTCCATGGAGTCGGCGAACACCACCTTAGCACCCCCACGAAGGAAAGCCAAGGCTGTGGAAACGAAGGTATAGGAAGGTACGATGACCTCGTCACCCGGTTTCAAGTCGCAGAGCATGGCGCACATCTCCAAGGCATCCGTTCCCGATGTGGTGAGCAAACACTTCTTGAAGCCATAACGCTTCTCAAAATAATCTTGACACTTCTTGGTGAACGCACCATTGCCAGACAGCTTGCCAGTAAAAACTGCCTCATACATGTAATGAGCCTCTTTTCCTGTAAGGAAAGGCTTATTAAAAGGAATCATTGTCATAATAAAAGATTTTTTAGAATTTACAAATATATTAATCAGGTTATGCAGAAAGTTTGTTTGTGATTCTGCTAACCAAGACATAAAATTTCAGTTTAGTCTTCAAGATTTCCAATACTACTGATACCCCTAAAGAAGAAAGTAGCAATGCGGAAAATATGAATATTGGATATTGAAAGCTATAGATGAAGTCATGGAAGAAGTAAGCAAAGATAAAAGTATGTACCATATACATATTCATCGAATGCTTGCCCAAATATGCCATCAAAGGCATTTGATAGCGCATTTTCTTTGTTATGATAGCAACCATACACGCTAAAATGAATGCGATATATGGATCTGCATAGATTCCTGCCATTCGACCGACCATAGCACATTCCCGATTCACACAAAGTCCTACAAACATGATGGTAAGCAAAACCAAAAGACCTCGTTTTGACATTTTTCGTATTATCACATCAATCACACCTTGATACAGCGCAAGATAGATACCTAAAACAAAGGCAAGCTCATGAGTCCGAAAGATAATCATCGAAACAGGCAGTACAATCCATCTAAGACACTTGTTATTTACCATCCAATACAATATCGGAAACACGAGCCACAAGACGATGATTAGTTGATTAAACCACCATGTTATGTTATATGAGTGAAACTCTTGCAATCCCATGAAGTCTTTTAACAATGCCAAAGGTATATTTGCTGATTCACCATAAGAAATGGTTAATGGTCTTTCAAAGCAAAACACGCCAATCGGCACAAAGATGAGGAAAATTACCCAATAATTGAGATAAAACTTAGTGTAACGTTTCAACAAGAAGTGGCAGATTTGCCCCCCCCCGAATCTCACCACCAGAGTTAGTTACCAACTTCTTCATCTGTATTGTCAATCCATAACCTGAAAGCAGCAAGAAGATGGCGACACATACCTTACCCAACATTGCCAAATGCCATACGACATATCCAGATTCCGGATTTTGATAAAACAAGTGATGGCACAACATCGCACAGATAGCAATTCCTTTTAGGACAGAGGTGTCGTGCAATGACAAGCTAAAAGCACAAAATCGAGAAACAGATTTATAAGTAACTCCTCGAACACATTCTACATTTTCTTTTTTCAATGGAATCATAATTTTGAATTGTCTTATTTCTTAAAATACAAATCCAATAAACTCGTAACTTTCGAGATAACTCCTATTTGGAGAGGAGCCTGAAGCAAATATGGCTCACCAACATCATTTCCCTCAATGACAAGCCATCCCTTAGTGCTATAAGCCAAATCCCAAGCAATAATAGTTGCCCCCCCACAATTCAAAGCCATCTCCTTGACTAAAGACAAAGCATTTGACCATTGGGGCAAATCAAATCCAACAATTTTGCAGCTTGTAGTTGGATGCTTGCTATAAACATGATTTTGGTTATCACATGCCATACTACAAACAAAGCCATTTTCCAAGTCAATAGACGCATAAATGCCACCAGCTCCAGCATTATCGACATTGGAATTACCAACTCCCATTCGTAAGGCACCACCTACAATATGGACTTTATCCTTTATTTTGAAAGTAACCAAACGCACTGTATTAATACTCTCTCTGTGCAATTTAGCCATGTCTTCTCCTTGTTCTATGAGTTCTTCCAATACAAAAGGGCCATTTTTAATATTATCCTCATAGAAAACTTGAGGTGAAGTACATGCATAATATATCTTAATTCCACTACCACTATGTCCTTTCAATGGCTTGAATATAAAAGAATTGTGCTTAGTCAAAAAACTGAGAAGTTCATCTTTCTGATTCTCATTATAGACGACAACCAGGTCACGTTTATAGTATTTTTTTAACTTCTTATACAATGCGCCCTTATCTTCAAACAGTTCTCTTACATTCTTTCCATTAACTAATTGACAGAATCCATACTGTCGTTTGATATTGTTGAAACGACTTCTTCCAAAAGTATTACGCTCATAATATTTGAAAATAAAATATTCTTCAAAGCTTGTTCCAAATCTGTGCAAACAGTAAATCATGTCCAAGACTAGTGCATTAACATTAAAATGCTCTTTAACCTCATCATCAATAGATTCCCATTGTCTGCATATTTCTGCTTTGGCCAATTCTACACCTTTCATATAATATTTTGGTGAGACAAACTTATAAAACAGAACATAAATCTGCTTCCAAAAAGCACTATCATCGGCAAAATGCGCCAAACAATTCTCTACCACATTATCGACTTTCCATTTACTAATGGAATTTGCTACTACAAAATATTTCTCTTTCATACTATTCCCATATTATACCCTTTAAACCGTTGCTTGTCTTAACCCGAATCTTCAATGTTTCATGAATTTTACATATAACATTGCTTAGTTCCGTTCTGTTATGAGCAGAAACTATAATAGGACCTTTTCTCATTCCTTTAGCAGTCATCGGCTCACAAAGGTCGCCAACACATAAATTTCTTATATCTACCAGTTTCACGCCATCAATCAACTGAAGTTCATCGATGCCCTTAATGTCATCTATTATACCAGTAGGAAGTGTAAAACACAAATATGCAGAAATCTTTCTATGCTTGCATTTTATCCAATTTTCCATATCAACTTTCTTCCCTAAAGCACAATCAATCAACATACTATTGATATCTAACCCCGTGCTCAATGGAATAAGATGAGAAGAAATATAAACTCCACCACCTCGAATAGCACTTTCTACGACACAAATATTTCCTTCTGTATCAACTAAATATTCAGAATGTATTATTCCAAAACGAGGATGAACTTTTCTTGTGAATTTTTCCTCACACTCAATGATTTTTTGCTGAATGCAAGAATCTAATGAAGACGGAAAGATCGTCTGGCAAGGAATTGGATGCTCTATTCCTTTGAAATAGACCCTATCGCCAAACGAAAGATTATAATACCTGCCATCATATACAAATCCTTCGCAAACGAACTCTTTTCCTTTAAAGAACTGCTCAACTATCACTTGTTTATGCTTAGACATACTCAAAGCATTTGATACAGCATTAGCATATTCTTTTTTATCGTTTACCACAGAAATCCCCATACTGCTTTGAGAATCCGTTGGCTTTACGATCCACGGAAAAGGAACATTGAAGTTCTCTGGAAGAGAAAGATTTCTTACAGAAATGTGCTTAGGGGAAGGATTTCCGATTTCGTCACAAATCAACCTAAATTTTTCTTTATTACAGTATGAGAGAACCATCTCCAAAGAATTTCCTGGCAATTTTAACTTCTCAGACACATACGCAACAGTTGGCATCATCAAATCATTTTGATCTGAAAAGACTGCTGATATATGTGCATTCTTAGCAAACTCAACTATTCGATCATAATCATAAATATCACATTCAAACAACTCATCTGCATAGTCTATTGCAGGATATCCTTTGGGAGAGACGACGATTACATACAATCCCATTTTTTTAGCAGTTTGAACTAGATAAATTTGTCCAATGCCAGCTCCAATAATTAAGACTTTTGTCATTTTCTATATTTTTAAAATGCGTGACTATTAACAATTCCAAGTGATATAAACCACAGAAAAATTGCAAAGAACCATTTTTTATTACCCAATATGGCATACATACATTTATTGACTAAATCACTGAAGAAAATCATACACAATAAGATGCAAACTATACTATTACATATCATGAAAGCAATACTGTCTGGCTGCTTGGAAAATATGCCATAAGAAAATGGAAATACTATTAACATATGAAGCATATATACATTCATTGTTCTCATTCCATATTCAGAGAAAAAGTATTTTTTATTAGGCATAGAGAATAGTAACAAGAAAGCAATAGAAGAAATAAAGATATAGGTGAGAAGAATTCTACCAATTCCACTAATGCTTGTCCCAAACGACAAATAGAATCCACTATTCCATACTAATCCCTTGCACATAAGACAGCAGATTGTATATAAAGAAAGGAAACATGCACATAAAATACGGCTCTTAGTAAGAGACAATTTAGCTTCAACAACACTATAGTTTCTCTTTAACAAACACCCCATTAAAAAATACGGATAAAAACCTATAATTCTATTAATCTGTAGTGCATTTACAATTATGTTTGTACTATTTTGAGGAATAATTTGATAAGCAATCATTACAATTCCACTCAATATAACCAGCAGCTTTAAGTTGAAGAGCCGTAATAGTGGGGGGGTAACTACTGCAAAAATAAATAGTGCCCACAAATACCACATAGCATATCCAACAATATGAATTCCTTCATGATAAGATGGATAAAAGAAATAACCCACGATAAAATTTATTGAGCTAAATAAAAGCAACGGATAAATATACTTATCCGCATATTTACAAATTGTTTTCTCCTTAAAGAAAAATCCAGAAATGATAGTAAACATTGGCATCAACCAACTGATGACAATTGCCCATAATATTTCAAACTGTCTCGGATAGCCATAAATCAGTAATGAATGTTCTAGTACTATACCTAAAATCATGAAGAACTTGACATTGTCCATTCTATAATTTCGGACATTTTCCATCTTAAAATACCACTTTATGATTAGACTTATATATCATGTATCCACTTCTATCCCCACTACATTCGATTGTTTTTAGCTCACGGCAAGTAATCTGAGCCTCAACCAAGTCAGGATACTTTTTCCAATGCTCTATGATTGGAAGCAAACGTTCAGTTTCCTTACTTAAAAAGTAAACACCGGAATAATTGTTTTCTGAAAGCACAGGTTTTACAAAGTCACCCATGGCAACCTTAACCACACCTTCAAGGAAATCATAACCAGTAGAAAGTTTCACCAAATTTGAACCGATGAAGTCTCCACCCATACGAGCACCAATCTCTATCACTTTAATATCACCATCTTCGGTAATTTTAAGTTCAGAATGCGATGCGCCAAACTGGACATGCAAGGAATCAAGTGCATTGAGTACTATTTTCTTTACCTCTTCCTTTTTCTCCAAAGGCAAAGAAGATGGCTGATGATGTTCCAATTCCACGAAGAAAGGAGCACCTGTCGTAACCTTGTCCGTTATCTGCAAGATGTAGTGAGTCCCCCGATAAGATATACTTTCTACACTAATCTCTCTGCCTGTAACGAATTCTTCAACAATCGCCTTATGCTCAAAAGACTCATTTTGGGCACGTTCTATGGCAGAAGACAATTCTTCCGATGAATTAATCTTCTCTACTCCACGGCTACCCGAACGATCCGTCGGTTTTACAATCAGCGGATAATGGAAACCTTGCAAATCTGCTCCTTTTTCATCAGCCACTGCAAATTTCGGAGAAGGAACTTGATGATTCATAAAACACTGGCGCATCAGATACTTATTGGTACAAATCTCAGTATATTCATAAGGATTTGCCACCAGTCCCATTTTGGAAGCGACATAATTGACTGCAACTGTTGCTGTATCGGAAGCTATTGTCGCTATACCATCAATCTTTAACTCTTGGCATTTTTCTAAAATCGCCTCTTTCTCAATAATCGAAATATCGAAGAAACCGTTTGCATATTCAGCGCAAACCGCTCCATCTTTCCATGCGAAACAATATACCTCCAGTCCCATTTCCTTAGCCTTCAAGACCAAAGGGAGTTGGAGATAACTTGCTCCTATCACTGCTAATTTTTTCTTATTCATTTTATTCTGTTTTAATTCTAAACAAACGACCAATAATCTAGTGAAAAAATATGAAATAACAAATCATAGAAAATCATTCCTCTTTCTAAGTTTTTCTAGCACCTTATCTTTCATAATGAAAGATTTTAGCCCATCTACAAAGTACATATGATTGAACCAATTTACCCAAATGGTCGTTAAACACCAATAAGCAAATTGAAACAAAACTCCTAAAACATTATTTGTCAGATTAGGAATATATAGTATACCAAATATATAGACTACAACTATAGAAATTAAATAAATGATTCCCCAAGTTCTCATTTTAAACAATTTAGCTTGCAAATCTTTTTCTTTGGACAATGAAAGCAATTGTTCATATTCCTCCTCCTTTCTTTCCAATTCATTACTTTTCTGTACATAGGAATCATCTATCTTAGAAAATTCCTCTATATGAGCTTTTAAATCAGAAGATGATAATATCAGTAGCTGCTCCGCCTCTGTCTGACCTATAGCCCCCTCAGCCATACGTATGCACAATTTGGCTACAGCAGAATTTGAAATGCCACCTTGCAATTGAAGTCTTGCGATTTTGTCTTGAAGCTTCCCTACAACTTTCCCTGAAGGATATCTCTTGGAACGATAATTTACAACATTTGCTGATAAACTTGTCAACGCAAGCATATCTTTATTTTTCCCCACCATATTAGAGGGATTTGCCAACCATAACAAAACCAGCAAGTCAGATGCCGTTATGCTAATTCGTTTCCATACAGGTACATTTTTTTCCTTCCAGTTTACAGAAAAAGAATTGTTTAAAAACCAACAATTAACATCATTAAACTCAGCAATTGCCTTGTCTTTACGCCTAAAAGCGACATATTCTTGTGCCAATAAATCATTGAAGGCACTATCCCTATTTCCTCTCAACTTCGTCAAAGTACGAAGATCACGAGATTTCTCAGTCTTATCTATCAAATTTCGTATTTGGCTATTATATATAATGTTTATCCCTTTCGTAGCCAAATCATCCAACAAATTGTCTTTATACCTTTCCAAATCTGTTTTCGTCAAGTTTCTACGATCACAAGCAGAAAGTACATCCGCCACATTTAAGGAAGCAAGAAGTCCTTTTTCATTAATCTTGTCTACTCGTTTAGAAAGCAAAATCTTTATTTGTTCAATTGTAGTCTCTAGTATAGAGTAACGATACCCCATAGCAATTGTCAAATCAAACAATTGTTTGCAAGACTCATAAGCCTCTTCTGTGTTGAGATTAATTAAGCTAATATAAAAATTTGTGTCTATCAACAATTCTGTATCAACTATTCTTTCTTTTATCTGAAACTGCAAATAAGAAGCAATTACACCGCCTAAATACAAATCACAAATTGTATTATAATATTGATCCTTCTTTTTCAACTTCGAATAAACATATTTAGAAACATGATACCCCTGCGCATAAATGTCTGATGGTTTGTTCTCAAAAATTCGATTTTTCTGATCTTGTATGAAAGCAACCAATTCATCAAATCTACCCTCAACCCCTAATCCTTCACAATACAATTTGTAATTCTTTTCCAGTTTTCGAATTCTTTTCTTTTGCTGTTTATAATCCATTCCTACCTGAGATCCAAAAGGTGTCTTTATAATAAAGGAATGATCCTTGTTCAAAACAAAATCTGCACTTGAATTTCTTGCGATTTCAGACATTAATGTTTCTAAAACTGGAATCGGAATTTTCAGCCCGAACTCTTCTTCTGCTTTGGACTGGATCTCCGTATAATCTTTTCCTTTTAATTCAAATCCTACTTTTTGCAACATTCTGTTCAACGTCTCTTTCAATATCGGCAAGAAAACGTTCAAAATACTTTTGTTACATTCTTCCTTACAATTCTCTCTTATTAACGCCAAAAGAGAATATGTAGCTAACAAATTCTCATAATTCATAAGACTGTTTTTATTTTGTTTAAACTCAATTTATCTCTTCTAATTCAGCTAAATCACTAACACCAATATGCGCTAGTACATCAATGTTTTCATTTTGTAAAGTATCATTATAATTCCACGATTGCATATCAGAAACCCTGTCAATGACAGCCAAACTTTTCTCTCCATTTTTATACAAAGTCATTTCAGCTGTTCTGTAAAGCATCAATCGTTCATCTGCAATGTCTGCCTTCAATGCCAAATTCATTCCAGCTTGTCCTCCCATTCTTACAGACGGATATGCAATACCATCAAATTTTACTCGATTGACATAAGCATCAGCTATTGCTGCCGAAATCAAATAATCATATTCATTTTCAACAACTTTAGAAAACTCTTCCGCAACAAAGCGTGCATACTCATCAAAATCAGGTTCAGTTTTTAAATCACAATATATCTTTTTCAAGGATTGCAAAAGTTCGTTATTGCTTACACTTTCGAAAGTGACATCATCTACTATTGCAACAACTCTTATATCTTTAACAACCACCCAATTTGATACTGTAAAATGCTCTATTCCTCTTGATGTTATTCCTTGTTTGGTTAAGGTAGAACATTCACTTAATGCAATAGCTCTATTAGCCAAAGGTGCTGTATCAGAATCAGATAATGTTCCATAAAACATAGTTTGTCCAGGCAATGTTGCTCGTTGACACGTCTTGCAAAATTCCCTAGGAGGATAACTGACATCTTTTCTCTTAGAATAGCCACGTCCTCTTCTTACTCTAGTTATCAATGTATTCGGTTTCAAACTCAAACGCACAACTTTCAAACTATCAAATTCATTGATGAGTGCTTGGACTTCATTGAAAGGGTATTTAGATAAATCCAGACCCTTCAGTTTTTCTATTATCTCCTCTGTGTTCATCATTTTTCCTCCTTGATTTCTTCAAATGGCGACTCCTTAAAGCCTTCAATATCTTCTTTCGTCATCTTCGAGTAAAAGACATCAAAAGCTGATTTGTTTTTCAAGAGAAGCGCAACGCTCGCCTTTAACGGATCATCACCTTTGTCAGAGTACAAGATTCCATTTAAAGTGGCAATATCTTCCTCCGTAAGAGAGTTCTTCAAGAACTTCACCAAGTAAGCATAACATTCGTATGCCTGCTTTTCATCTGCATCTTTTGTTTCTTCAATCATCCAGTCGATTATATCGGATGACATATTTAACAATATTGTTCTCTTCTTGCTATCATCATCCAACTTTCCACAAGCCTTCAACATATTGAAAACTTCATACTTTGCATAATCCAAGTAATAATCATGCTTTGCTTTCAAAGCGGATATAGACGGCAATATATCAGAAAAGTCGATATTGTCATATCGGACATATCCATCAACGTTTAATACGGCATATTTCGAGGATTCAAATCCTTCTGGAGAAATCAACTTAAACTGAGTTTGTGGATTAAAGTAATCGTATATACGGAATTTTCCACTTTTCTGCAGGCAAACCAACAGCAGGAACATCAAATTGCCAACTTTGATATTATGTAATCTGCTTTCTTTTACATTCAAGGCAAGCTCTTTCTCATCAAGTATTCCTGCCATCAAGATATTCATTGTTTCCCAATCAACCTTTTGCATAGTTGACAAATCCAAGCCCTTTATTACATGCAGTCGTTCCAGCAAGATTTCAACTCTTTGCAATCTAGCATATTCACCTTTCAGCAGAACATAAAGTTTTTGGGATTCATCATCCGAAGGAATATCAACTTGGAAGTCACCGATTTTAAAAGACTTGTTTTCTATGGCAGCCAAAACAAACCGAATATCTTGCGTCATTACCTTTAATTCTGTAGCCTCCAACTTGATATTGACACTTATTTCAATCGGATTTTGACTGTCAAACGCAACTTTCAAACAATGCCCTATCCCAAGTATTATCTTATTTTTCTCATTTGTCTTTTCAAAAGAGTTGTAGAAGACTATCCCATTGACAGATACCGCTTGCTTAACATCCTGAATCAATTTCAGAAAGCAACGACCTTCCCGAATAGGAATATCTGAAGCATTTGCATCCGTGGACTTCACATATAAGCAAATTGCCTTTCTGGTGATGAAACTCTCCAAAGACTCCTTGCTAGCATCAAATCCAGACAAGGAAAATCTAAACGTATCGTAATTACCATCTACAAGATCTTTCAATGACAATGTTTTTATAGGACTACCTGTTTGCTTTTTCATATCACGATAAAAGTCAACTAAGCTATGATAAACATCATCACTATCTTCCAAAGGTTTCATCTTGACGTTTATGCTTTTCTGTTGTTCCTTTCCCTTTAAAATATTTTGAAGTTCTACAAGAATCAGCATCCGATAGAATATCTTACGTTCTTGCCTGTCATTGATTAGCACAACAAAATAAATACATCCTCCTTCTCTCATATAATTTCGTAAATCAGAAGTATTTATCGGGTAAGACAAAGATTCAACAAATTCACCTGTTTTTCCTTTTACTTGAACTGGTATGCGCCCTATCATCGTCTCCTTCTTCATAGAGTCGTCTGGATACAAATAGAGGAAGCCATCCCATGACGGTTCTTTATCTGCCAAAGGAATCATAGGATTTATCCGCTCAATCTTGGCAAAAAAATCCTCGACCGCATTGACTGCAAGTAATTCTATTTGATTTGGATTCATCTTCATTTATTTGCTTCCACCTCTATTTTTTAAGCTCTGATATGTACTTTTTAATATCATCCCTCAATTTACTTCCACCACTCATTGTTGTTTCGTAAACCACATGTCGATATGCTTGTAAATCAAAAGGAATATCATCGACATTTTGAGTCAATAATATTATTTTTTTTCCTAAAGTATGAGCTATTCCAAGCTCATAAAATACATTAGGATTTCGATTTGTCGTATCACAAATCACCATTGACGACTGCAAAATACCAGTCCAAATATCTTCCATAATGTTTGGTCCATACAGATTATCAGCCCTGACAGGATTCATTCCCATCTCTTTAACCGCTACTGATATAGCTTGTTCCCAAACATCCTTAGACCATTGTTCCGTAAAAGGCATTATAACGAATACGTCATTGGGATTAACACGAGTCTCACGATTTTGAAAAATTGGATTTACTATCATTTTCTTGAATCTCCTCTGAAATAAAAATCTATAATTTTTTTCGTTGAAATTATAGATGTTATTAATTACTCTATCTATTTCGTAATAATCATATGGCATATCTTGCGCATAGTCAAACAACCATACACCGACCAACTCAGCATCCACAAATATTGGATATATATCACAAAAGAAATTTTCAATATTTGGTGTTTCATTATAGCACAAAACATTTTGAATTTGCATAGGCAACTCTACAACTTGAAATCTCTCAAAATTCTTAGAAGTAACCAATGTGTCTATAAATGTTTTGCTAACTGTCAATCGTTTAGTTTTTCTCAAACATATACTTTTTCTACGAGCAGCAATATATTCAACACACATATTACAAGAATTTACTGTCAAATAAACGCATTTATATGCCTTCGTTAGTTTTTGGAATATACCCAAGCACTCTAAAATAACCGTTCCTGGTAGTTCATTCGAAGACAACAATTTATATAATTTTGGTAAATATGTATTGATTAACTCATTCTGACCTTGTACCACTTTTTTTACGATAAAGTTACCATAAAGCAAACATAATACATCAAGAGCATCCAAAATCGACTTTGACACATATTCATCTGTCGTAAATCCCAAATATCCCAGAAGAACAAAACGACCATTTGCTTTTATATGACGAATCTTAACAAAAAACAATTTATTAAATTTCGTACGTTCTTTCCGCAAACCTGAAATATTAAAATTTGTCCATTTTACCCTATCACCATAAAGATGGGTAATTGCAACACTCTTATCATTAAACAAAAACAATCGCAAACTCGTCAATTCTAAAGACTTGGCGAGACGAACAAAAAAACTTTTCAAGACACATCGAGAGACAGAAGAACTTGTTGCAGATATTGGTCTAACAAGTAATTCCCTGTAAAAGGGTATAAGATTTGATATATCCATAATATATTAATATTACCATGTCACAATCATACTATATAAAAGAAAAAACAAATTGCATTATTTCCTAAATGAACAAGAGTTTCTTGAATTTCACAAGTTGCTCTAACATATTTTGCATTCCTGCGTTTTGCAATTTAGTTAAGGCTACTATATATTCATTTCTAAACTCATCATTCATTAGAGCACGATGGATATAAATCGAATTTTCCTAAATGATTTTGTTGAGTTTTGAAAGACAATCGTCAATAGCCTCCAATATAATTGGTTCTTCTTTGCTTATTATCAATTGACATGCATTATGGAAAGCAGAACCTATTATTCCATAAAGTTCACAAAACGCATCTGTACGTAATTGTTTTAGTTCTCCTCTCTTATTTCCCCAAAAGTGAATTGCTCCAATAATTGAATAGCAGCATGAGCATCACCAATTGTAATATGCGAGAGTTCGGCTTCTATAGCTGCAACCATTTTGCCAAACTGCAAATAGTCTAAAATCTCTTTTTCTATCATCATATCATTTTAATTAGATTATAATCTCAATCCCGGCTAGCCGTTTGAAGCATCAATCATCTCTTGATAAGTTTCCATCAATTCATTCACAATTTTCTTTTTGTCATGTCTAGCTGTAGCTACTTGTTTAGCTGCTTTTCCAATAGCAATATTTACGTCTGGATTATCAACCAAGTACATTATATAATATGCAGCGATATATGGATCTGTAACGGGATAGAGGAAACCTGTCTTGCCATGCTCCACCAAAGAGTCCGTACCACCTACTCGACTGGCAACAACTGGGACTCCCAATATTTGAGCTTCACAAACAGAGTTAGGACTATTCTCCGTATAAGAAGGATGAAAATACATCGTACTCTCTAACAATGCATCACGCAATTGCGTAGGAGATGCGACTCCGCAAAGACGAACATCCACGCCTTCATGACGTAGTCCCACTTGCTTTTCCATGAAATCAGGATTTATATTGCCATAAACATTCCAAACAAAATCCAGATGAAGCTCGTTTTTCAAAATATTTGCAACTTTCAATATAACATCATATCCTTTATAAGTAGGAAAAGATATAGTTGTTGATATAATTAACTTCTTTGGTATAACACGCTTAGATTCCTCATAGAAAACATCACGAAGTATCTCTCCACCATAATGATACTGTGCTGTTGGGCTTAGCAGCTTTGCAGCTTGCTTATCCCATTCTGTTCTTCCTATTACATGGGGCAAATTCTTTAAGACAGATTTCTCTCTATAAGCACTTCTATTCCAATAAGCGAGGAACTGATAATATTGATATTTACCTTTTAAACCTTTCCCGCTAAATATATACTGCCATTTAGATACTCCAGGTGGGAGAAATATATGAATATAAAGAGAAAGAATACCTTGAAAGTGAAGAACCGCCGGAATACTCATACTTTTTGCGACTTTAGCGGCTAAACCAAAATAGAATTCTGAACCAAATATTTCAATTATATCTGGGTTGAAATCTTCAATTACCTTTTTAAATTCATTTTCGTAATGTGGCCACTGTATTTCATCTCTGGTTACATCCTTAATATGCATCAAATCTAAGAATTTGTCTTTTATTGACTTATGATAATTAGGAACAACATAATATGATATATTGTCTTGAACTACTTTCTGAAAACAATGTTCTTTGCAAAAAGCTATCCCAAGAGTAACATCTGAACATTTAATAATCTCTTTTTTAAGCGAAGCCAACCAACCTCCTCCATTATAACCACTTGTATTATTATCATTTAGACTTTTCAATCCAAATCCACCAATCCATAAAACTCTCATATCCTTATCTTTTAAAGAATTTACTATACCAATTTAACAATTTATAAATTAATAACCAATCATAACGTCTATACATCTTACCATATTTTTCTTTACTATATTCAGGATAATATTCCCTCTCTCCTAAGAAAAAACGGTAAACGCACATTTTTCTCCAAAAACCACCTTTTTTAAAATCAAGATATGCAAAATAATCCTCTTTAACATTTTTTCGAGGTTTGCTTGCTTCTGCAAAATCCCTATTAAAAAGTAATGTGGGAGTTTTAGATGAATAAACACGAGCAACAACTAATTGCCTTATCAGAAGTTCGGCATCTTCAAATCTTCGAATTCGCTCATCATATAAATGCTTTAACATAAACTCTCTTCTGAATGCAGAACTTCCATTACCCGGCATTACTCGTCCAAAATAACACTCACGAAGTGCATTTTTTACTTTTCCCTCTAATGGATGAACTGCTAAAGTCCTTCTATTTCCATAACAGATATATTTATTGCAATCTATTATATCATAATCAGGATACAGTCTTATTATACTGACAAAAGTATTCAAAGCATCCGGAAGTAATTCGTCATCAGCGTCAAGAAACACAATCCATTCACCCTGAGCATGTTTTGCTCCCGTATTACGAGCCTTGCTTGGTCCGCCATTTTCTTGATGAAACAATCTGATTCTCTGCTTTTCTATATTTGATTCTATATAATTACTAACAATAGAATAAGAATCATCTGTACTACCATCATCAACAATTACAATCTCATAATTTGAATAAGATTGTAACAAAATGCTATTAAGAGTTTTTTTTATTGTCTTCTCCTTATTATATAAGGGAATGACTACAGATATTAATAATTTATTCATAATCAACTTCTTTTACCCAATAAAAATAATGAAAGATATCTATTTTTACATATTAAACGATATGCGAAATAAGATAATATACAATAGACTATAGGTAGCACTAAATACAAAAGAAGTAACACAAATTCATTTTTGATTTCCAAATGACTCATTCCGTACAAAGTACCAACCATAACTACAAGAAACATATGAAAGGCAAAGATGAAAAACGAGCTCTTTGACAATTGCTCATTGATTTTTATTCTTGAAGATAATTTCAAGGACAAAAGAATAACTGCTGATATTCCTATCAAAACAGTTATAGGCAAAATACTTCGGTAAAACACATTCATAAAACTCAATAATAAGAAGAGGCCCATACCTAAAGCACAAAGATAATTTGAAACTCTAACGCCTTCAGTCCGATTCTTCTGGAAAAACAATTGTATATATCCGCCTATCGAAAAGAAAACAAGTCCACGTATATCTATATTATCAAATGGCATAGCTATATATAATGCCAGAAGAATAAGAATATGCCCCCCCATAAGACGTTTCAACAAGAAATATATCAAAGGGGATATGATGACTAATGCTATCAAATCTCTAACATACCAAAACGGAGTATGAGCAGGGACTGACATCATCGTTAATTCATGATTCCAATTTATATAACCGGTATCTGTATATCCATAATTAAAAAATATTTTGGGGGAGATTTTAGACAAAATCAAACAAACACTTGTACTGATACTTTCACCATGCCGTATTGATTGTAAGAGCCATAGCCCTTCGTCATATACGAATCTCAGTATATTCCAAGAAAGATAAGGAATGAGCAAAGTATAAATGCGAGACTTTATTTTCTTTATCCAGATCCCCCAACTCCAACCTTGAATATCAAATTTAGTATAAAAGAGATAACCTGATATGATGAAAAATAATGGTACTGCAACCTGACAGAGAATTCGAGAAACCAGTATTCTTGAAAAATCATATAGGTTTATATCTGATAATGCACTAAAATTAAAACTATCTGTTTGAAACTCTCCAAATCCGCTGCTATGTATAAACACCACCATCAAAACAAGTGGGAATCTTAACCATGATATGGATTCAGATATTTGTTTTTGAAAATGATTCATCGTAAATTCTGTTTCAAAAATAATAAGCTACTTTCACGTAAAACATTCAATCGGCTACAAACTTGCTCCCAATCTATTATTGCGCTTGAAGGAGTTAATTTTTCATCTACAATGCATTCCATGAGACCTAACTGAGATAAAAGAGAAATATACCTGTCGTTGCCTCCACTCGGATTCATAACAATAGAGAATGGCTTATTAAAGATAATAGAAAAGACCATACCATGAAATGAATCGGTAACGACATAATCTGCATCACGGAATTCAGCAAACCAATCTTCAATAGTATCTTCTTTCTTTACTTTTCCTCCAGCTTCTTTCACTACAATCGGCAAGCCTTTAGCCTCTGATACTTTTGATGCTACATTCATCACACTCTCGTCAACGACCAAGGAATAAACAAAAATATGCTTCTCTTTTTTCGGAATATTATTACATACTTTTTCATAATCCTCCCTGTTCAATAGCAATGTAGGATCAAGTACCAAGAAAGCATCAACCCCAAAGTGATTCTTACACAAATCTACAGCAGATGCCTCACGTACAGATATTGCATCAAACCGCCTGGCAAGTTTTGAACATACTCTTTCCAATTCTTTCGTATATTCCCACTCCTTACACCCAAAAGATGCAGCATAAGAAAACTTCTTCACCTTATCATCAGCAAAATTCAAGAACATATTACCCAATCGAGGTCCAAGATTGAAAGCAGGACGCCACACCTGGTCGCTTCCCACGACATAGGCATCAATGCCATATTGTGCGGTCAGCGAAGGAATAAAGTCCGTGACTGTAACCGACTTGATATTTTTAAGTACAAACTTGATAAAATTCTTGTTACCGATGCGTCCTTTGTAAATAGGATATACAGGAAGATTTCTAAAAGATCGAGTCCTCAGTATATGCTTTACTGTTCGTAAAAACCATCGTGTACGACTATAACAAGTATCATGTTCAAAAGTCAGGGGTTCATGTCCTAACTTCATAAGTACCTGTTGGAGGGCATAATTCTGAATAATCCCCCCATAGTTCAGCAAGAAATGCTGAGTTAATATTCCTATCTTCATGATTTGATTTTTGAGATAATGGTACGCATGAATTGAGCTATACGAAAATGGCCACAGAATGCAAAACTTACTATAGGTTTTCTAAAACCTGAACCATAATCCAATAAATTCTCATGCGACTTGAATCTTTCGTTCCATAATTGTTTTTCAAACAATCCTTTTAATAAAGTAATGTATGAAAGTTTAAAATAATAACGCTCCAATTGCAAACGAATACTATTTGAGAGAGATTTATTCTTTAGAATAAGACTCACCCACAGGCTTTCCTGATTATAATAGCTTGGCGATTCATTCAAATAATTACTTGTCAATGCAGATGTATTTCTGCGTTCATAACCATAATAGGCTTTAGCTATATAAACTATTTTTTGAGCATAAGGAAGGCACTGACTTAAAAAAATCAGGTCTTCTCTCATAGTCAGTTCTTGGGGAAATGCAGCCTTAGTTTTCATAAGCCATTCCCTTCGCATCATCTTATTCCATAAAGCACCATAAAGTTTTCCGCAGAGTATCTCATTCAAGACAACAACCCCAGATAGAGTCGAAGGTTCCTGTTTACGATAAACCTCACCATCATGTTTTAGTTCACGATAATCACATATAACCAAGTCAGCATCTTCATTGATTGCTTTCTGGTACATATCAGTTATCATGTCCGAATCTACCACATCATCAGCATCTACATATAAAATGTAATCGCCTTGTGCTTCCTCCAAACCAATTTGGCGAGAATGAGCAACACCTGCATGAAGCTCATGCTTCACTCTTATTCTATGATCTTTCTGGGCATATTCATCACAAATAGAAGCAGAATTATCTGTACTTCCGTCATCTACCAATATGATTTCTATAGATTTAAAAGGCTGCTTAATGAGACGCTCTAAACATCCAGGAATATACGAAGAGGCATTATAAACAGGAATGATAATGGACAGTTTCATACTATTTCATTATTTTTATTGCACTATGGTTTGCATAAAGCAAGACACATACAAATTCTACATTTATATGTTAAACAAAGTAATATCTTTAATGCCAGGAAACATTATTCTTTAATATTTTATTTTGTTTATGATTTTGACCATCATCTTGAACAACAATGGTGAAATTCTAAGAGCCATAATCTTGACTTGCTGACCTCGACTTATAGAAAAACCATTTTTTCTCAAAACATTAGCATATAATACAGATTTATCCTTATCATAGTAAAGAAGAGAATATTCCAACTTTTCTTTTAAATTTCTTTCTACACACACCCTAAGATATTTATTTCTTTCTTCATCTGACATATTAATGGAATTAATAGTATTCGATAAAATCTGAAAATATCCTTCAAATCCATCCAAGTGTTGTTCTAAGGTTTTAGTAACTCTTGAATCAGAAGAACTACTAATTACAACTGTATGCAAAGGCTCTTCTATTGTACTACATTTATAACTATAAAATATAGGTAACAACAATTGCCAATTCTGTGGATGTCTTTCGCAGTAAATACTTCTTTTAGGATTCACCTTATCAAAAGAAGACATCCTTACCATACACATGCCTGCTAAAGCAATTGATTCCTCACCATTAAAAAGTTCAACGAACATTCTTTCCTTTAAAACTTTATGGCGCTGAACAAACTTTAAGGAAAAGTCTTTTCCATCAACATAATTTGCATAACATCGAACAATACCATAATCTTCAGATAGACTGTGGAACTTATTCACAAAAGTTGAAATCGAAGATGGAAAAGAAAAGTAATCATCACTGTCTGGCCATATTAAGTATTCACCAGAAACATACTTTAAACCTTTGTCTATAGCAGCTGCTTGTCCATTGTTGTTCTGATATATGTATAACAAAGAATAACCTTTTTCTTCAAATTTACTCTTGTATGATTCGATTGTTTCTTTGCTATTATCTGTTGACCCATCATCCACAACTATCATTTCAATATGCGGATAATCTTGAACGAGTACAGAGTCCAATAATCGATGTATGACTTTTGCCCCATTATAACAAGGAGTCAAAATTGTAACTAAATTCTTAATTGTATTAAAAGTCATATAACCTAAATTTTATCTAATAATTGCTATTTTAATCAGAAACATTTTAATAACTCTTTCCAGTTCTGAACTTTAATTAAACCAACATGGTTGGAAGTATTTGGATTAGTACCATAGGCACTGTAGTAAAGCCAAAGTTTCTGATTAGCCCAAACTGCAGAAGGGCGATATATCACTCTGTCATCCCAGCGTCCCCGTTTTCCATGTGAAAGAAGGACACCCTCATATTTATAGTCCTTTTCATCAGGCGAAACAAAAGAGTATAGTCTTAAAGGGAAACCGTCAACAGATACATCATTACCAACAAGCCAATATTTCCCATCATCTTTAACAACATCTATATGCGACAAAATTCCTTTAGACAACGCATGCTTTGATTTCAATTCCATCATATCGCCATCTATCATCTCATAATAATTAATGGTACGATACTTACCCTCAAAATCCTCAGCCGAAGAACACCACATGCGATATATACCATCTTCATAAATTAAAGCAGGACTGATACATAACCTTGTTTCGTCGAAAGGATTTTTTAAGTCAAGCATGACTCCTTTTTCAGACCAAGTCCTGCCATCATAAGTAAAACGACGGTATATTATCTCTCTGTTTTTTCCATCATCAGTAGGATATTTATCTCGTTGAACTCTTCTCCACCAACATTCAATTCGATTCAAATCAGAATTATATACCAGTTCTGGATCAGAATTATATTCCTGTTCTTTTGGGAGCATGATATCATCTAAAGGATTAGCTCCTTCTAAGGATTCAAAATTTTCACCATCCTGAGAAACATAAATACAAGGGTTTTCTATGGCATCATTCATTCCTTTATATGGTGTGAAAACAAACCAGAATTTGTAGCCATTCCATCCTTCTTTAAAATATAGACAAGATGGATGAAGCCCTTCATTCCCACCATCATATGTTTCAATATTAAGAGGAGACTTTGCATTCAACTTTTTAAAACATATAGGTGTATTCTTTATACGGATTAAGCGATGGCGTACTTTAAAGAAAAATTGTTTTATTGTCATTTTTTGAATTTGCTTTTAATTTTTTCAATGATTTTTAATCTCATTTCTTTATCTATCATATATTTATATCCCAATACAGCTGCTAACAATGAAGAAAGACATACTGATAATATAAAACGAATCCAACCTTCTTCCAGACAAAAATGCAACATTACTACAGGTATAGCTACTGCGCCAAAGAATATAAAACAAGGTAATATTGTCTTGTGCATAAACTCAGATAAACGAAGTTGTGGAATATATGTTGTCATATAATATACGTTGCACATAGTACCAGCCATATAAGCTACTCCATTATAGGCAAAAGGAACCCAAGCAGGTGCACCCATTTTGAAAGCTATATATGAAATAGGAAGGACCATAATATATATTGTACCATTAGTCAAACTTGTTTTTTTAATATTGCCAGTTGCCTCTACTATATCCATAACTATGCTGGAAATTCCACTCAAAATGCAAAATATCATAACCAAATTGGTAAATATACAAGCACTTTCTGGCACAATGCCTAACCATAAATTTAATACAAAATGTATTTCTGACATTAAAGGAATAGCAAGAAAAGCCATGAGTACGAAACATAAAGATGCTCCTTCGTGAGCCAATTTAATCATTGCTTCATATTCACCATCTGCATAGCGCTTGATTATCTGTGGGCGAATAGCCATAATAATATTGTTAGCAAATCCACCTACAGCATTAGTTACAGTGCCAGCTATACCTGAAGCCGCATTTAGTGCCGTTCCAAAAAACAAATTAATTAAGATTGAGATACCAGATCCTCTTGCCATCACAGCCACATTACCTAAAATATCCCAACCTGAATATGAAAAAATCGGTTTCAATAATGTTTTATCCCACAAAAAATGATAATGAGTTTCTGGAAAATGTCGAACACAATAAATTCGGTTAAGCACCATAATAAGTGTTGAAACACAAAGGGTAAGCAAGCCATACAATATCAACTTATCCATATTACCTATTAAGAGCAAATAGATAATAACTAATTTCAACACTGTATTTAATATATCGAAATAAGCATATACATCCATCTTTTCATGGGCAACAATTGCAGAGCTATAAGGAGTTTGAGTTACTCCAAACATAAGAGAAATGATACTGAACTGATAGACACAATTAGCTGCAAACATTCGCCCTTCAGGAATAACCAATTTATAATTAACCATCCATAAACCTATAGTTTCTAAAAGAACAAAAAGAATACAGGCTATTATAATGTGTATAGTCAAGGTTGTTGAAAATGTATCTTTCAATCGCTTTGCATCACCGCGACCTAACTCAAAGGTAATAAAACGAGAGGTAGCCCCAATCATGCATACTTGAATAACATTAAACATTGCAATGACACTACCTACAACTGCATTTATTCCATAATCATCTACTCCTAATGTTCTGAGAACCACTCGACCTGTCACCAATGACAGAGCGAGAGATATAAACATACGGAGATATAAATAAAGCGTATTTTTTGCTATTCTACTATTGTTTTTTGTTTCTTTAGACATTTTTTATACTAATGTTTATTCTACCGTCACACTCTTTGCCAGATTTCTTGGCATATCTACATTCAATCCCTTATCTACTGCCACATAATAAGCAAGTATCTGCAGGGGAACGACGCTGAGAAGAGGTACCAATGCATTGAGGGTCTGCGGTACTTCTATCACAGAATCGGCTATCGCCTTGACTTGTTTGTCGCCTTCGGTAACAATAGCCAGGATGCGTCCATTGCGGGATTTTACTTCCTGCATATTGCTGATAATCTTCTCATACAACTGATGATGTGTGGCAAGGAACACGATAGGCATATCGGTATCTACCAATGCTATCGGGCCATGTTTCATCTCGGCTGCGGGATAGCCCTCGGCATGGATATAGCTGATTTCCTTTAGCTTCAAGGCTCCCTCTAAGGCTACGGGATAGTTGAATCCTCGACCGAGATACAGAAAATTATGTGCATAGGTGAACACCTTAGCCAGTCGGGATATCGATGGTGTCTGCTCCAACACTTTCTCCATCTTGCCGGGTATCTCTGCCAACTCGACGATGGTCTCTACATAGTCTTCCTCGGAAAGGGTGCCAAGCTCATGACCTAACGCCAAGGCAAAGAGGGTAAGGACGGTGACTTGACCGGTGAAGGCCTTAGTACTCGCTACTCCTATCTCGGGTCCTACATGAATATAGATGCCGGTATCTGTCTCTCGGGCGATGGATGAGCCTACGCCATTGACGATGCCGAAGATCAATGCTCCGTGCTGCTTGGCAAGTTGAATGGCTGCCAAGGTGTCGGCAGTCTCGCCACTCTGGCTTATGGCTATCACCACATCATCGGATTCAATGACGGGTTCGCCATAACGGAACTCGCTGGCATATTCCACCTCTACTCGCTTGCGACACATCTTCTCTATGAGCTGCTTGCCGATGAGGGCTGCATGCCAACTGGTTCCGCATGCCACGATGATGATATGCTTGGCTGACATGAGTCGGTCTTTATAGTCTGTAAGGGCTGACAACACGATGTGGTTGTTGGATGGATTGTCCTTATCCGCAAACAGGCGACCACTCATACAGTCTTTCAGGCACTGGGGCTGGTCGTAAATCTCTTTCAGCATGAAATGGTCGAAGCCTCCCTTGCTGAGTTTGGAGATGTCGAGGTCTACGGTCTTGATGGCATAATCGCATAACTTATGGTTGAGATTGATCATCTCTATATCCTTGCCGATTCTGATTTCTGCTATCTGACCGTCTTCGAGATAGACCACCTGGTCGGTATATTCTACGATAGGAGTGGCATCACTGGCGATATAGAAGTCTTGCTTGTCGGCTCCTACGCCTACCACCAATGGACTTGACTGGCGGGCTGCTACAATGTGAGTGGGGTTCTTGCATTCGATGACTGCTATGGCATAGGCGCCCACTACATCGTTAAGTGACTGGCAAACGGCTGACACCAAATCTTTGCCATTCTGCTGATAGTATGAGTCTATCAACTGTACCAGCACCTCGGTATCTGTTGTGCTCTTGAACTGATAGCCGCGTGCTATGAGTTGTTCTTTCAGCACCTGGTAGTTTTCGATGATGCCATTATGCACCAAAGCCAGGTCGCCACTCATACTGACATGGGGGTGTGCATTTTCTGCTGATGGTTCGCCATGAGTTGCCCATCGGGTATGTGCTATACCGATATGGCCTCCGCAGTCTTTGTCTGCTGCGAGTTCTTCCAAGTTAGCCACCTTGCCCTTTGTCTTATAGACATTGAGTTTGTCCTCTCCATTGACGAGTGCTACTCCGGCACTGTCATATCCTCTATATTCGAGCTTCTTCAGTCCTGCTATCAGGACTGGATATGCTTCATTTTGTCCTATATATCCTACTATTCCACACATAAATTTATGGTTATGTCGTTATATTCTGATTTGTTTTGTATTTTTGTATCTTTTTCGAAAACCTACCCGTCCTCCCTTTATTGATAAAGCTGGCTGCACTCAGCAATTTGAAAGCGAGCTTTCATTGCGCTCATTGGCACCGCTTTTTCCCATTAAAGAAGGCTTTTTTCGAAAACCCACCAGTCCTCCCTTAACCTTAAGGGAGGGTCCACCGCTTTCCCCAAGCCCCTTTTCTCATGGAGAAGGTTGGCTGCACTCGGCAATATGAAAGCGAACTTTTATTGCGCTCATTTGCACAACCTTTCCCCTCAGGGTACAGGGGATGTACCAACCGCCCTTTCAATAGTCTTTACGACCCCTTCGGTTCCCCTTGTAGGGGACAGAAATGGTGCTCAAACCGCTTCGCTATAAGGTTGGCGGACCATCAGAGGTCTCGCCAGAGAGGTTGTGCGGGATGGGACCGCATGGGGTTAATGATGCATCATATTTGCGAAAAAACGCAATTTGTTTTCCACTCATTGCTTTTCTGTCAACAAAGCCATATAATTCTCCAAAGTAAACCGCCTATAGAACTTGACAAATCCCATATACAATAAATTGGCAACTATGAGTATGACAACCAGAATGCTTATACATTCCCAATTAATTACACAATTTTTCATCCCCAACTCTCTTACAATAAGATACGAATATTTTAATTGATCAATCAGCAGATAATCAAATAAGAAACATGTTATCAATGCCATTGCTCTCAAGAAGCCATACATTGCGACATAATTATCAACCTTACGCTGACATGCTTCTATGTTCAAATAAACGTAATGCATCACTATCCTATGATAATCAGCTTTGGAATTAACATCAGGTTGCTGCAAAGATAAGGTATCTGATAGTTTATTCAATTTACGCAATATACTATTGCGCACATATCCATCAAGGGGGCGAACTATAAATTTTATCAACGAAAATTTAATACCAAAGATAAACATCACCAATGTTACTGGTAATAATATCAACATTACTAAAATTCTCCAAACGATACTTCCTAATGTATGTTCAGAAAAGTACCTTGACAAAACACTTCTGCAATTAATGGTATCTTCATGCAATAAATAATGAGAAGGATAATCAAATAGATGATTTGTAAAATACTCAACTGTAGAAGATGACATATATGCAACTATATGCCCAACTACATATGAAGCCACAATTACAAATACAGTTGACTCCCACCAATCATATTCCTTTCCTTTTTTAAAAAGATCATGGTACTTAGATAAATCAAAATACTCCTGTAAAGGAACTGATTTAACATGACAAACAAAAAATACTGTTACCAAGAATATCAGACCAGGAAACAAATACCCTAGAAAATCATAAATTGAAAATGGATTCTTATTCATATTTAAATCTGATTGTCAAGAGAAAGGTCTTGTTGAACAGAAGCAAATTGTATTTTTTCCTTCAAATCATTAATTAGCAAGTCATAATCTTGGATTGGAATATCCAAATCTTCATGACATTTCTTTATGAATTTTGATAAACTAAAAGAATAGTACCTTTTGCCCGTTTTACTCATAAACTCATTAATCATCTCTTGTCGAGGAACAACTTCTTCATCCTTGACAACATAATACCAATCTACTTTAATTTTTCCAGTAACCAGTATTATATCTTTATGCTTATTTTCAGCATAAGCCAAAATTTGTTTCCAGATAATCAAATCATGATATTTCATCCTACTATCACTTATCTCACAAGGCATATATCCTGGTGGTATAAGTTTAGAAAAACGAAAATCACCTTCTTTATATATATTTTCTAATTCTGCTTCTGTATACGAGATACCAATCTTATCATGAAAAAGCAATCCCAAATCAGATTTAACCATACTAGTTTTTAACTGATTTATCAAAACTTCCTTTTGACCAGAACAAAAATCATTCAATTCTAAAACTAAGGCTTCAAGACTTGTCTTTTTATCAGCAGGAAGAAAAGGATAACTCTTTGAATTAGATATTATATCCTTACAAGATTTTAAATATGAAAGCGCACTGTTCACATTATTAATCTGGTTCATAATTTCAGTATTCATCTGTTTATGATATAGCCACGCGACATCATAAGGTAACCATAAACGTTTTGATATCTTAGCATTTTTCAAAACATCCAAAACTGTCTTTGCTTGATTTTCTTCTATACGAAACAGGTCAAGTAGAGCATTCACATCAAACACGATAATTGCATCAGAAAGAAATGCTTTCATTTGATCATTTGACAAAGGATAATAGCCTGGAAAACTATCTTTCATATCTATTACTTCTTAAGATTTTCTATAACCCATTCGTTGTCTGCTAACAAACGAGTCCATGCCGCAGATCTTCCACTCAGAATAACTATAAGTCGATCGTTAGAATCAATATAGTTTCTCAGAAAGTCTCTAATCTCAACGGCTGTCTTACTAGTAACAACAGCCCATGTTGATTCAGTTAACTTTCCCCAATTTGGGAAAGATCGCAATACCTGATATAGCGCTTCATAATCACGACCTGGTTGACACAGGTCATAGGATATTATATAACAATGTTGTTCCATCTCAACTATTTATTTTAAACCATTCATTACTAATTATGCAATTATCACTGTTTGGGGCAGGATTGGCTTTTGTCACTTTTACCATCAAAGGCATCGGTACACAATTACCAAAAATTAAAGCTTCACCAGGAATAGCCTGCTTTATCTTGGTGATATAATCATCAGAAAAATAAGGCAAGACAGAATATATATATTTCATATCAACTTCATTCTGTATGCGATGAACGATGTAGTTGCCACACTGAGACAGAACTGTTTGTGAAAGTTCAGATGGACGCTGTGAGGATATTATTAAATAAAGTGAATACTTGCGACCTTCTCGTGCTATCTTCTCAAATATATTCTCACGCATAATGTAATTGGCATCCTTACGGATATAACGATGTGCCTCATCAAGTATCAAATGTATTGGGCGTTCACGACGGTCATGTCCCATTTTTTGCTTTCGATAATCGAATATCATGCGAGACAACACACTTGTCAACAACTCCAATACGTCCGTTCCTACTTCGCTTAGGTCGATAGTAATGAGTTGCTTTGTCCGTTCTTGTGAATCTGATATTCCAAACACTTTATCAAGATAATCGTTGGAGCTTTGATATATTTCCTTTTGTTCTCGCATGAACTTACAATCTTGGTTCTCCAAAAAATAGTCTAAACGGCTTAGCAACGTGGAAATAAAATCGCGAATATGCAGATTGCCTCTTGCTTCTTCCTCCATAAGCACAATCTCAGTTGCAATTTTGAGAAACTTATAATCAAAATATTGCCCAGTTTTCAACTTCTCTTCATTGACAACAATAGCCTTTTCTTCATCGATTTGCTTGAAGCAATGGCTCTTCTCCACATCATATAAGGCTATTTCCATATTGCTGTCAAGCTTTGCATACTGCGGATTTTCACTATCGCTAATGAAATTGTGAAGTGCATTAGCCAAGGCGTCATTGTTGTTACCATAAGAAACATAACAGAGTTTGCTACAGATATCCAGATAATTTTTTAGATCCGTGAATACCTTAGAATCTGCATTTAGCATTATCTGTGTACAAGTTTCTTGCATTTTGGCAATAGCACCCTTTGCTGCAGTCATCTTGGAAGTATCACTTTCAATTCTTGTAACAATGATGTACAACATTTGATACAGTTTCCATTTTACGTAGTTCGCAAATCGCTCTGCATCGTCCTCGCTGTTAAAAATCTGATAGAACTTAAAGCACTCTTGCAAGACCTTGTCCCAAAATGGTTTTTGAGTTCTTTCCGAAGCCATCAAGAATGACAACCATTCATCAAGATTCATCAAATAATAAGGAAGATACAATGGTGTTATGCCATTTTCATTATTACCTTCGAGATTTGGCTTATAGCAAACCTTGTCTATATTTGCAGAGTGACCACTGTTTTCACCAAAAGCAATGGGATATTCACCATTGGCATCAAATATTATTGTCTTGGCTCCATTGGCATGATTCTCTGTCTTTCGATAAACCTCATGCAAGATATGGGCAATGGTGTTTGATTTTCCACTTCCACTATTACCAAGTACAGCTGTATGAATATTGAACAGTTTGTTGATGTCAAGGTTGATGTTGTAGTTTATCAAACTTTTGCTTTGCCCGATATTAATACTGGTATGAATGCCATTCCGTGACTTACCATCAACAAGAGAAAGGACTTTGTCCAAATCATCATACGTTACAATTTCAACATCACTATATAAAGAAGGGAATACACCTACTCCCATTTTGAAGTCCTTTCCAACTAACGTTCCTATCGGCTTGATGATGACTTCACGAGAACTGTCAAGATCGTAATTGGAATAAGAACTTTTCTCTGTATTTATCCAATCCGTAACTGCCGTTACTTCACAAAGAATGGAATCTCCAGAAGAATTGGCAGTTTTCAGATAGCTGCCGATATTGCCAAAGTAATATACCTTGCCATCTATATTTACCGTAGAATTCCTTGTAGAATGAAAAAGTCTCACTCTAAATTTGTCATATTCTACAGATATGATTTTCCCAATCTTCATTTTTTATCCTTGGTTAAATTGTTCAATTGGTTGACGAAACGCACTAAGTTGTCTTCCTTCTTGAAAGCATCCAGATTCGGCAGGAGTTCATTCACAATATAATCGAAATGGTTTATTGTATGCTTAGAACCTTCAACCTCGTTTTCTTCATCATCTACATCCCAAACTTTACCTGAAAATGTAAATATCCTGTTGTCGTCAATAAAAAAGATCGGTTTCTTTTCCTTGTCTTCGTCTTTTGGCTTGCTACTGAAAATCACTACATTGATTGTTGAATTTGTGGCAAGAGCTCTATAAATGATGTCATTTACATGACGATCGTTAAAGCCATATCCTATAACGAACAGCACAGAATGAGGTTCCAACAACTTGTTTTGAAACTCACGGAACAAGTCAACGTATGGTGCTCCTAAACTCTTGTCCTGTTTGGTCGGTGTCGGATATATTAAACAAGCATTATCTGAAGTCAAATCACTTGATGGAAATTCTTCTATCTCGAAATAATTGCCTGGTAACGGAGTTGACTCACGCCAATTGATTGAACCATGTATTTTGTATAGGTATACCAAGTTTTCTATTGGTTCATACTTATCTATACTTGTGTCCATCCGCTTTGACCATGTATAATTGAACAAAGCAGGATTGAAAAATTTACGTAAGCCGCCACTAAATCCATTGATATAATGGATATTCAGAGAATCAAGAGCTGCCTCATTAAACAAATCGTTGTTTGTTGTAAAAACTCGTATACGAGACAAATCCTTATTTCGCATTGCAAGCTTCTGATAAAACGTAGAATAATATCCAAGAACCTTTGGACATTCCTTTGCAGAAAAGTCAACGTTAATACTGTCAAAGATGTGCTTCTCCACCTTTGTTATAAGTTTATCATAGAGTTCTTTAAAGGAAGTTATTATATCTTCATCCTTGGCATCTTCCTCTTGGATTCCATTATAATAGTTTCTGGCAGAATACATCACTTTAAGGATGTTTTCTAAATTTTCGCCCTCTTTTGCAACAATACTTTTAAACTCTTTTTCTTCTTCCTTTTCTTCACCGCTGAATTTCAGATTCTTGTAAAGTTCAGACATGGTATCAATAGCTCCACTACTGGTACCTGCACCAAAAAGGAAATTCACATTCTTCAAGTTGAAGAACTCACGGAGTTTTGTCTTAATCAACTCAACTTTTTTCTCTGTTGAATCTATATCAGTTTGTCCTGCAAATAAACTGGACAGACCTTGGGTTGCTATAATATTGTCATTTTTCTTCATACGTAAATTTCATTATAAGAATGCCTAAGCTACAATTTTTGAGAACCTTAACAACCGCCTTTATTCCCCCATTATTCTCTTCATTGCTGCCGTCATGCGAGGTTGCTTGGCTGTCGGTCCTTTCTGATCGTTTTCTGTCAAATCAAAATAGAACTTATAGTTGCTTGACAAAGCCTCACGCAATTCATCTGGCATGAGTATGTGCCATTCCTGTTTTTCCTCATCGCAATAGGTTGCAACCAAGTATAGTTTCTGAAGTTTGTACTGGGTCTTACGCATCTTGCGGACGACGCAGGTGCTGGCACCGCCAAAGAACAGGTAACCCCAGGGCATTCCTTCTATAGCTGGATCCGATTTGTCATCAGCCCCAGTAACGTGGATGCCCTTTGGTAAGTGTTTGCTTACGTCGGCTGTAGAAGGAGAATTCAAGCAATCCTGCGTCATATTCGCTTTCTACTTTATGTCTTTTGCTGCAAACATACATGATGGTTGCCGTAGCTTTGTCGTTTTTTCCATAATGTGCATCATCTGAATTGTATTTATGGGTTTATATTTGGCACGCAGCCTATGCACATGACTTTTACTTTCGTCACACTTTTTTTATGAAAAGTGTGATTTTATTGCAAAAATACTAATTTATGTTGGATTACGTATAAGATTTTATCTTTTTTCTACTTATAATTTAAAAATCTGCTATTTTTTTAGGAAATAGGGCTTAAAAAAGGCTTTCGAAAAACCTCCTTAACATTAAGAGAGGTTTTTTGAAAGCCTAAAAGTAGTTTCTTGACATTCGAAAAAATAAAAGTACTTCCTTGAACCTTCGAAAACCCACAAGTACTTCCTTGAACCTTAAGTTTTTTCTAAAATCAACCCGTCCTTCTTTACCATTAAAGAAGGCTCCACATCTCTCTCCAAGCCTCTCCCTTCTCAGAAGGGAAAGGATGTGCCAACCGCCCTACTCGGTGCTCAAACCGCTACGCTATAAGGTTGGCGGACCATCAGAGGTCTACGCCAGCAGCGGAGCTGCGGTTTTTTGTGCGGGGATGAACCCGCCTTGCTGAAAAGCAGCTTATGGGAACGCAGGGACATACGAATAGATGCTTGTAGGGGGGACCGCCTTGCAGAATGCAGCCAAAAGCCTTTCGGACTGCATCTTAGTCCAAATTCAACTCCTTACATAAGACCAATTTATTTTTGGCGATTTTTCTTGCTTGTGGTGAATTAGGAAGGATCGCTACCTTACCAGAAGCAATCCAATAATAACCCGTTCCTGCCATCATCGCTTTCAAATCCAAGGCATTTGTCTTCAACCATACCTCTAACCATTTTTTCTTTTTCACCACTTCATCAACATTGCTTGTATTGGCAGGATGAACTTCTACAAAATAAGCCTTTTCTCTATAACCTATGACATAATCCCAACGAGCATCATGAGGATTTGTGGTCTTCAAACATTTATCCAAATAGACACTACCTGACAATTTGCGTGGATTTTGAGGCTTTACCTTTCCTGCATCTTTGCTTTCCAAAGCCTGTAAACCTTCCCTATAAGCACCAGCTATCGCAGGGATAGCTTGCACGATGCTTTTAAATGTTGTACTTTCACTTTTCGCCATACATTACTCTTGATAATATTTCCCAACAATTTCTGATGCCTTTCCTGCAAAGAAAGACAGTCCGCCCCAATCTGCAACAAAATCTGTATCACTTTCTATATCCAAAGAAGAAATATCAGAAGACACAACTCCCTCTCCTCCGTTAGAAGACATAAAGTATGTTTTTACATTTTTTTTCTTCAAGTCTTTAAACAGATTAGCCATACTATCATGCGTATCAACGGAAAACAGTTCACACATGGCCTTTCTAAAAATACGTTCATTCAAATTCTTAAGTATTCCAAAGGCCCAAGCAAACTCCAGCAAAATAGTTGAATGAGTTGAAACAATGACCTTATAGCCATTTTGCATCAACTCTATTATCTGCAAGACAACTGTCTCTATGGCCTTAGGATGCAATCCCATCTCGGGTTCTTCAATAACAACCCACTTATAACCATCTTTGTTGATTACAGATGTAGGAGGACCTGAAAGGCAATACATCGCCAATAGCAAAGGCATAAACTCTTTCTGGCCTGCACTCCATGTCATAAAAGGCAAATTAGCCTTTCCAACATTCAACTTCATTTTTCGCTGTCCGGCAGTTTGGTCTATGACCACCTTTCCACCATGAAAAATGGTATTATTTATAGAATCCCTCATATTAACTTTAAGCCTATTTCGCATAGGGAATATGGTATCAGGATTGCCTAACCCTCCCTGTATAAATACCCTTAAAGTTTCACTAAACACACGAAGTACATAAGGTGTTGTTATGTCAAACTCCATGAAATTTTTAGGACGCCCGTCAGAAATACTTAGGATTCTCTGAGCAGGCACATAAAATACAGCTTCTTCTGAGTTATTCTTGCCTTGCAAGAGAGAAGTCATATTGAGTTTTTCTCCTTCAAATAAAATTTCTGTAGAATCAGACAAGACTTGCGACATGCTTTCCCCGAAATAATAGTCCAACAAAGGATTTATATCTGATTTGTTAAGAATATAATTATATTTTTTTAGCGTACTGACAATATGTGCCTTATCCTTAACCAGTTTAAATAGTTCCAAGAACAAACTTTTTCCGCTTGCCTGAGGTCCTATTAAAATTGTCAAGTCACCAAAATTCACATCAACGTTTCCTATGGGGCCAAAATTCCGTACACAAAGGCTTTGTCTCATTGTATATAAATTTCTAAACATTAAACATTTGGCACTCCCAACAAAAAATGCAAGAAGTCCCATTCGTTTGCAAATTTATTTTTTTTTCTTGATTATACCAAATATTTCTTTTATTTTCTCTATATTTTAACTTAACTTTCGCAAGTATGTTCCACACGCCCTGAATCGGAATCATCTATCCCAGACTTGAGTCATCAGGCGGCGGAAGGCGGCCAAATAGCCGCCTTCGAACAGGGGTTCGTCGCCGGGATTGGCGGCCTGATTGTCGGCTTCCAAGGCGTCGAGGATTTCGCAGATTTTCTCAAATTTTTGGCGGTCAGTCGATACGGTCTTGAGGGTATGACGGGTGAGCAGATAGGCCTGGGCCAACTCTAAAACTTTTCCGTCTTAGACTCGCTTAATTGTCTTCGGACGGACATGATCTTCCTTACGTCGCCTATCGAATCCGGGCTTTTCTGCGTGCAAAACATGCCCAAAATAGGCGTTAAGATTTGTAAAATGCTTAATATAAGCCATAATTTTTGTTAATTTTATACTCTACATGTAGAACATATAGATTTTGGTTATTTATGTATTTAATTTTATCTTTGTCATCGGTTACAATCTACCTGTCTAAGCATACATCCTATTGGAAAACTCCCTATATAAAGAGCGTTCACCTTTCGGACTTTTGCTGCACCAAGGGTTCACCGTTTGATGCTATTTGTGACATATCCGTGAATACCTGTGAAGGGTGGGTTCACGCCCCGAAACCCGTCTGTTTATCGGACTTCCGACGCTGATGTGAAGGGTGAACCCTCGTTTCTTACTTTCACACGCATACGCGAAAGAAAATAAATAAAGAAAGAAATTCAACTATATGGGTAATGCCATAAAACATATATAAAAGAATGAATATATTAAAAAAGGCGTTCACAACGTCACGCGATGGCCTCATGCCATCTGTATTCTCTCAGCTCGACTCTAAGATGAGCCGCCCGCTAAGCAGCCGTCAGGAGCTGGAGGATTTGATTTTGCGCAACCACGAACTGGCTGCCATCACTGAGTCGTATCGAAAGGCCCTGGCCGTGAGTAAGCAACTTGCCGACAGCAAAGTTAAACCCCTGTCGACTGCCGTCTGTTTCGCCGCCCAGTTGGACGGCAGGGGCAGACTGTTAGAGAACGTGGTGGGCGAAGTGGGATGCCTGGGGCTCGACTACGACCATTTGTCCTCTGAGTCGATGGACCTTATCTTCGAACGCATCAGGCATTCTCCCCACACCCTCATCGCCTATCGCACCATCAGCGGCAAGGGGATGCGCATCATCGTGGGCTATCAGCGGCCCGAGGGATGCGAACTGTCATTCGTGGAGCTGCACCAGGCGATGCTGCAGAAGGCGATGGCGCTGTTCGACACCCTGCTGGGCGTCAAGGCCGACCGGCAGTGCGTGGACTTCCTACGGCTGTCGGGACTCGCCCACGACGAACAGGCCTTCTTCCACTGGGATGCCGAACCGATAGTCCTCACCGACAAGGAACTGGCTAAGTTCACCTCCTCCCTGCTGCGCAAGAAGGACAGCAAGAAGCAGGCTGCTGAGCGCTCCAAGGCGGCCAAGGGAAGCAAAGCCAATGGCTTCAAGCTGTCGGCGGAGAAACCTACCATGGAGGAGGTGAAGATGCATGTCATGGAAACGCTCCACAACTGGGGACTCGTCTTCGAACCGCACCGCCACAACGAGTATGTGATGTACTTCGGAAGCATCTGCAACCGCTATGGCATCGAATTCAGGGAGGCTCTCGACTATGCCGAAGCTCATTTCTCTCACGAATATCCCGACACGGCTGCCGTCATCAGGTCGTGCTACAAGAAGACGGAGCGGTTCGGCACCTGGCACTATTTCCGAGAGGGCGAGTCGTATCGTGGGCAAACTTCCGTGAAGTATATCAAGCAGTGGCTCTCGATGAGATACCAGATACAGCGCAACATGGTGACCGGCAGGCACGAGATAATGAGCCGCATGGCGGAAAATCCGAAGTTCCTGAAGTGGGTGAACCTGGATGACAACATCCTCAACTCGATCTGGGTGAAGATGGAGGAAGAGGGCATGAACATCAACATGCAGAAGCTCGTCTCTGTCATCCACAGCGATTTTGCCGTGCAGTGCGACCCTGTGGAGGACTACCTCCGGTCATTGCCGCCATGGGACGGCAAACGCGACTACATCGGCGAACTGGCTGACCGCATACGCATCATCCCCATGCAGGGCTATCACCACGACCAGGCCACCTTCAAGAAATACTTCTGCAAGTGGATCGTGGCGATGGTGGTGGGATGGGTCACTCCGGAGGTGGTCAACCAGGTGATGCTCATCCTGGTGGGAAAGGGCGGCATCTACAAGAGCACGTTCTTCAACTATCTGTTGCCGCCGCAGCTCCGCGACTACTACCTCAACGAGTCGGCGGCGATATACACCGACAAGGACTTCATGGAGGCTTTCTCATGCAAGATCCTGATGTGCCTCGACGAGTTCGACACCGCTTTCGGAAAGAACCTCAACGCCTTCAAGAGCAACATGACCAAACTGCATTTCTCCATCCGAAGGCCCTACGACCGATTCCGCAGCGACCTGGACCATCGTGCCACTGTGGCGGGTACCACCAACAACCAGCAGATCATCACCGACCCGGAGAACCGACGCTACTCGCCCTGGATTGCGGAGAGCATTGTAAGCCCGAGAGACGAGCCGTTGGACTATGTGGGCATCTACTCTCAGTGTGTGGCTCTTGGCAAGGAGGTGAAGGAGCGAAAGATGCGTGGCGAGGAAGGATGGGTGTATTGGCTCACACAGGAGGACATCGCCGAGATGCAACAGCACAACTTGCTCTTCATGGTGCCCAACTATGCTGAGGAGCAAATCAAGCGTTTCTATCGTGTTCCGACTCCCGACACGTCTGAGCGGTTTATCAAGTTCCGCTATACTGCTGAGATTGTGGAGCGCATCTGCACCAACCCTGTCATGCGGAAGAACTTTGAATACCAGAGCATCGGCAGCATCATGTCAAGGCTGGGATTCCCCAAGGCTCATCGCCGCAAGGGCAACGGATGGTTTGTCGTCGAGAAGGAGGGGGCCGAGATCAACAGCGAAGCCTTCTATTGTGCGAGCGACAAGATGGAACAGGACGCCTGCTAATGACTTACAGAGATTTGCCGGTAAGTCACTGAGCTTTCTCTGTGACTTACTGAGACATGACAAACATTATATTGCTAACGAAGAAATTAAACATCTATCATGAAGAAAGACTACATCAGCAAGCACGACCTCGCCCACGAATATTTCCCTGATGCCGAGCGCCACGTGGCTGTCAACCACCTGATGCGATGGATCAACCGCTGCCCTCCCCTCGTTGAGAAGCTGCGGGCCTGTGGCTATCGCACCAAGAAACGGTACTTTTCGCCCGTCCAGCGAGAGATTATTTACGATTTTATAGGTGATCCATAATTTTTTTGCACTTTTTTTCGGCCTATGCCCATTAGCGTATAGTTGACTCGCAAAAATGTCGTATCTTTGCATCGTCATTCAGAGAGAGTGACTTAGCGAAACATCGGGACGAGCGCGCAGACCTTTGTCGCTAAATATTATTAACTTTTATAACTTAACACCATGATTCTCTACAATTTAAAGAAAAACAAGAACAAGAAGATGCCGAATGCGTACGGCAAATACTACGCATACCCTGTTGTAACTCAAACCATCGGAATGGACGGTCTTGCCACCCACATGTCGGGCCACAACACGCCTTTCTCGCCCGGTGCCATCAAGGGCATGCTCACCGACATGGTGATCTGCGTCCGTGAACTTGCCCTGCAAGGCATCGCCGTGAAGATCGACAACCTGGCGATTTTCTCCATCGGCATCAAGAACAAGCTGGGAGCCGACACCGAGAAGGACTTCTCCATCACCAAGAACATCGAGGGCGTGAAGCTCCGTGCCCGTGCCACTGGCGAGTTGATGAGCGACAAGCTCAACCTCGATGCTACCTTGAAGAAGGCTACTGCTCTCACTGGTGACGGCACCACCGACAAGAACTCTCCTTCTACTCCGTCGGGCGGCGGTACCTCTCAGGGTGGCGGTAGCACTCCATCTGGTGGCGGCGGTACCTCTCAGGGCGGCGACACTCCATCTGCTGGAGGCGACAATCCCGGAGGCGGCGAGGGTGAATAACCATCGCCCGACTTTCAGAAGTTAAAAGGGAAGTTAAAGGAGTTATCGCTCCCTATGGTCGCTGAGGAGTTAAGACAACTGTCTTTTTGGCGTAGTTTTTTAAGCAGCAAGACATACGTCTTAACTCCTTAACTTCCTTAACTCCTTTAACTTCCTGATATGCGAAAGTTCAATTAAACATTAAACATTTTAAAACATTTATCACCATGAAAAAAGAAAATTGGAAAGCAGTCATCAACTTCATCATCACCGTACTCACAGCGATAACCAGTGCTTTTTGCGTCAGCTCCTGTCAGAACCTTTAAAAGGCAAAAAAGTAAAAAGGTAAAAGGGTAAAAGAGTAAAAGAGTAAAAAGGTAAAAAACGAATATCATGAGAGACATCAATCTGATTGTGGTGCATTGCAGCGCCACGAGAGTGAACCAGAACTTCACTGTTGAACAACTGGAAGCCTGTCATAAGGCCCGCGGCTTCGACACCATCGGCTATCACTATTACATCACCAAGGACGGCACCCTCTATCCCTGCCGGCCGGAGCGCATCGCAGGGGCTCATGCCCGCCACTACAACGCCCACTCCATAGGTATCTGCTATGAGGGCGGACTCGACGCGAACGGCCATCCCGCCGACACCCGTACCCTGGCACAGAAAGTGACGATGGAGGAACTGCTGCATAGCCTGTGCGTGGATTATCCCGATGCCGAGATCCTGGGCCATCGCGACCTGCCTAATGTCCGAAAGGACTGTCCGTGCTTCGATGTTCGAGACTGGCTCGAAGACATCGACTTCCACATCTAACCTCTATCTACTTCCCCCGCAGCTTTCTCCGCTGCGGGGGATTTTTTATTCTCCTTTTATTGTGAGTAAACTTTTGCAAGTCCAGAAGTTATAGAAGTTATCGGTATGGGAAGTTAATGAAGTTAAGGGAAGTTATCACTCCCCCCGGTCGTTCGGGAAGTCAAGGGACAACAGCTTTTTTGCTATATCATGGGGAGTTAAAGAAGTTAAGGGACAACAGCCTTGAAGGGAATTTTTAGTGTTTAATGTTAAGCTCACAGAACCAGCACGCCCTGAAGGTCCAAGCTCACGCAAGCAGCACGCCCTGTTTTACTCTAATTGAGCAAGCTTTGAGCGTATTTTTTAACGTTAATT